>ENA-UONW01000884-UONW01000884.1-human-gut-metagenome-genome-assembly--contig:-CS52-NODE-884-length-41375-cov-6.538287_pt1 | contig 41375 bp, 45 predicted proteins | sample MGYA00242463_ERZ724010 | MGnify/ENA metagenome assembly ERZ724010 | reverse complement strand
CTGTTGCTCGTTGGCTGCCGGCAAATAGATTCCGGCTACCGATGCGCTCCAATTCCGGAAACGATCAATGCTCAGGGTCATTTCACTTGTAGTCAGTTCTGCAGAACTTCTCAAGTAGGTTATTTCTTTACCTTTCTTGTTGACCGCTTTTCTCTCAAACAAATCACGGTTGCAGGTCCTTTTGTAGAAGTCGATTTTTGCTTCATCAAGGCTGCAACCGTATTCACTACCGAAATACCCCAAAAGTAGATGCAGATAACTGTTCTGTGCAAGTGTGCGGTTAGGATGCTTTTTCTTAAGTTCCACAACCGCACGCTCTTTGTACAGCTTATTTACATAATCTTTGAATTTGGGTATATCATACTCATTTTTCAAGTTGAAAATGCTCATAGGTTAGAATGGTGGTTCATTAATAGGTCTTCCGTATTCGTCTACATCTGGGGGAAATGGGGGAGGCGCAATAGTTGTTTGTCTTGATATAGGCTCAGGGCGTGGTGCTGGCTGAGGTGCAGTTTGCTGTGCCTGTTGATGTGCTGGCCGTCTGGCTTCTATTTTGTAGCATCGTACAGATACCATACGCTTCTGTTCGCCGTCCTGATTTGTCCATGACCGTCCTTGCAGGGCAAAGGAAACAGTTATCACATCGCCTATATTGAGATTGTCAAATTCTGCACATTTATCACCCAAAACTTCAAGCGGTAAAACATTTTCATATTCACTGCGTTGACCGGTGTAAGGATCGTATGTCGTTGCATCGAGCAAGAATTCTCGTTTCAAAAGAGGTTCATTGCTGTTTTTAGTGGGGATTTGTAGAGTGTGACCGATACCTATCAGCCGTCCAGTTATTTGGTTACTCATCTTCAGCAAAAATCTTCTTATCGGTTATCAGTTCTCTATTGTCATTTAAAAATCGGATAAAGTCCTCACAATGATTTATGAGGATTGGTATATCGCGTGCAGGCACGAACGTATAGCTTTCCGTATAGGTTGTTCTGAAGTCAGTAATATTGTATTCAAACAATTTTACATCATTGCCGTTCTGCATCAGGCAATACGGATAAACCATGTGTTGCCAGTGGTCTTTGAATTTGCCGACGTAATAGCTGCCAGTGGTCTTTATGTCATGGACAGACATAGGCATCAGTTCATCTATATATCCATATAAAAGGACATTGCCGAAACATGTTGGCAGTGTTGCTTCCACACGTTGCTGTGTCAATGCTCCTTTATAGTAGTTGGCAAATTCGCGACAGATAGAAATTGGAAAATCAAATTGGCGGTTATTGTAAGTGGCTCTCAAACCTGTTACAGCTTGCCTGCCATCCGACATGTCGGACAATATTTTTTCAACCTGAACCTTATCCGATTTGCGGTTTTCAATCATGCAGTCGATTACTTCATTGAAAGCAGTACCTTTGTCTGCAGCTTCGCTGTCGAACGGTACGCGGTTAATCGTGTCAATCAAGCTTTGAAACTGTTTCTGTCTGAATTCTTCGGGGGTATGTGGGGGATTCTCACTGAATCCCCAATACCTTTCCCAGATAGCATCACTTTTCAGATAGCTGGTGAAAGCATCCAAAAGTGTGGCGTAGAATTTGAATTTAGGCTGCCTTGTCTGCATAAGTCTTATTTTCTTTGTCGTATATAAGTCCCAATTCTTTCACTTTCTTGCTGAACAGGTCTCTGGCTTTGCTTAAGGAACTGCCGACATGTTGGAAGTTGTTGATGATTTTAGCAAATTCGTTTGCTGAACGGGCGTCAGTTATCAGTTCTACCTGTTCTTTGATTTCGTCGATGACCTTTTCGTATTTTTCAGCTTCTTCTTTCTTTACCTGAAGCATGTTCAAGTAAGGTCGTATAACCTGTGTAGTGATAAATTCGTTTTTCGCAGTAGGGCTGCCGTTCTTATCAATGATATTCGGCACGAACATGATGCCTGGCAGGTTGCATGTGTTTTTGCCGTCATTTCTTGAAGTCGGGTCGAATGTTATAGTACGTTTCTGCACACCGTTCTCATTGCGCATTTCCAAATATCCCAGCAAGTCGAGTTCTGTTACAATGGAGTTGTAGGACTTCTCTCTCAGGGCTGGGATGAACACCGTATCGTCACCTTCTTTGCGTGTATCACGGTGGGCAACGAATACCACGTTCTTGTTGAGCGAAGAAAGTGTACGTGTCATCCATGAAAACTCTGCATTGATGCCTCCCCAGTCCTTGATTTGAGGTTGGCGCGTACCGCATTTGTATGAAATAATGAAGTCCATCATCTTGCCGATGGTGTCAACAACAATTGTCTGATAGGAGGAGAGATCTTCCTGCAATACCTGCTGTACGTCCTGCCAACAACTTATCTGTACGATATCAATGCCGTCAAGATGTGCCATATTCACACGTTTTACGCCATTATCGAAGTCGAGAAGCAAAGGTTTTGGTGCACTCAGTGCAACTGTAGTCTTACCCATACCAGCCTGACCGTAAATCATCATTTTTACGGTGGAAGGAATTACCAATTCATTAGATTTCTTAATCAAACTCATAATCTCTTTCTTTTTAATTATTAATAATTGCTTTTAAGCTTAGCGTGTTTAATCACATCATACGCGTTGCAGAACCATTTGCCGTTCTGCTTGTTTGTCCTCTTTTCTGCCCTGATAAGCCCCTTGCCAACCAGGTTCATCAAACGTGTCAGTCCGCCGACGATATCCGCAGCCTGATCACGCCCGAAAGTCTTATCATTCAGGACAATTTTCAAAACCTCTTCATTTACCATAATACTATCTGATTCTCATTATTGCAATAAAGCCCGGATAAGCGGTTTTGGAGACTTTGAACTTGCTTTCCATACGGCTGATAAGTTTCATTTCTCTTGCCACGCTGTTGCGTTTTGACGCCTCTGTTCGAATTGAACCAAACAGCGATTTGTTGAATGGTATTTTATATACATCTCCTTTGGAGATTTCTTCAAACAGCATCGGAAGCGTGAATTTTTCATCAATCGTAACTTCTTTTTCCATTATCATAAGTTTATTCTTTTGTTAAACCTGTCTTGTCAACCTCTTTTTCTACCTTGTCTTCGTTCTTGATCAAAAAGATTGACAGAAAAACGAATGCAGTGAGTACCATTGCGAACAGCATAATGTTATCTGTTGAAATGAATAGTGTTGCCAGCAAGGTCATCCAGGATGCCAGCGCGAATAAGTATTTCATATATCTTTTATTTTTGGTTGTGTGGCCTTGTCGGGACTCGAACCCTATACAGACTCATGGCAGGTAATCAATCAAGATTCCAGCGTATCTAATCTGTTGCCATTTCAAGGCCAGAAAAAAAGACGGCGTGCATGCTGCCCGATTCATGATACTTACTGCCGTTGGACGTTTCGGCGCCGTCTTTTGCTGTATATCGTAGTTACTCCAGCCTGTACATGTCATCGCACGCATTCTGCTCTATGTCGTTTCTGGAGTTGTAAGAGATTCATAATGTCAAAGAACTAATCTGTGTGCCCCCGATACCTTCTACGGATTCTGCCACGTATCGAGACGTGAGGGGCTGTATTTCAAGCATAGCGTGATAGCCCTTGTTGCAGGCAAATGGCAGTGAAGTCTTCTTCAAGCTCGTGTGAATATTGCAGAGCCTTATATCCATTTTCTTTTTCTTGTATCTTTCTGCGCATTTCGTCTATGTCTTCTTTCAGGTATGCTATCAGCGCATCTTTGCTTTCTGCATTGTATTCTTTGCAGGCTTCTTCTTCGCTCATTTGCTGAACATTGTTCAGTTCTGATATGAGCTTGTCCAAATCATATTCTGTGTAGCTCATGACATTTGCCTTTTTATCAGTTCTGTTGCCGTCACAATCATTTCAATGTTGCGTTTGGCTTCTTCATACTTCTTGTAGTACATCTCGTAAAGACCCTTGTAGGATTCTCTCTCTTTCTTTACGCTCTCTAATTCGTCTTTTAGAGCATTGATTTCAATGTCTGTCATAGTCATGCAATATTTATAAGATTAGCTTTCTTGAAACATCTGTATTCTTGCTTCTCAGTATCGAAGTAGACCTGAACTGTGTCATTCTTCTTTCTGTTGTCACCGCTGGTTGCTGGTATCAGGTTTTCTTTCAGTGTACCGTATGCTTCGCGTACTGAACCGTCAACTTTCTTGAAGTAGAACTTTACTATTTTTTGCTTCATTGCAGCCTTCAGTTTCATGTTTGCCCAAGCGCATTTGAGCGCTTCACTCATTGTAAATCCATTGCGTTTTACAAAGGTCCAAGCCATCAACATGACTTCTTTTAATTGGTTTTTAATTTTTGTACTCATAATCGTGTGTGGGTTTATTGTTGTTTTCGTTTTATTTATTACTTTTGTTATTGACAATGCAAATGTAGTTCATATTTTATAAACTACAAAGGGTTGGTTTATAAAATATGAACCATAAACATTGTTTAACAATTAAGGTCTTTAATACATTATTATATGAAGAAAGAGAGTACAAATAGGATGAAGTCTAAAATCAGTGTATTAAGACGTCTAAAAGAAAACAACACCCTGTATGACAAGGAGGGTGTAGAGTTAGCTGGAGATTATTGGTTTGATATTAAAGTGGAAGTAAATAAAAGATGTCAAGGCAATTTTTTTCGTAGGATTGAAGCAAATGGGATTATAATACAAGATGGAGGTATTTCTGTCTTGTCAAAAGAACAGGTATGTTCCTTTCTTGCAGAATGTAAAGACTAACTTGAGAGTTTAGAAAATGAAATATATGACAGGGAATTGACAAGAAAAGCTAAGGAAATCAATATACGCTACACAAAGAGAGCATATACGATTTCCTTAATCTCGCTACTTATTGCAATACTGACAGCATCAGGAATAGTAGAACGCTTGCTATTGTGGTTATGCAACATAATATCTTAAGATTTCTGTTGCTTCTTTCCAACTTTTCAATAGCCTCTTCATAGTGAAGTTTTTCTTCCGTTTCCCTGAGCATCGCATCAATTACCTTTCTGTCGTTTTCGGGGTCTGTAAGTCTTAAACCTCCTTCTCCGTTTTCGTCAACAAAACTTTCAATCATAGTTCTTTGAATTTATGTAGTTGTTATTGAGAATATTATCTTAAACTTGTTCGACAAGGGGCTGGAGGATCTACATAGTCTTTCCTTTAGGAGCTTTCGTTCCTTTTGCCTATATAGGATAAAACTTCCTTGCGTAAATACGCCGTTTTAGCCCAGTCGCCCATTAACAAGGTTAGGAGGCTTCTCCCGTATTTCGCTTCACCAGCAAGCTACACACGCATCGTGATTTAGTCTGCGTACTACTATATGCGCTCCCTCCGAGAGTAGGTTTGATTGCGTTGCCCGGCGATATTCTCAAACGGATAACTGCAACTCAGGGACATAAAAAAGAAGTCCCGTAATAGGTAGGAGCTACTACGGGATTCTGATATATTAAACTTCCGAAAGGAAATGTTTAACCAATGTTGAAGTAACAGCTCCTACTTGTTACGGATGCAAATATAGTTTATATTTTATAAACCATGAACAAAAGTTTATTTTTTATGGAAAGATACGAAGTCACTAAAAGATTTTTAGAAACTGTTGATTCCCTTTATTCCCAAGACAAAGACTTTCTTGTCGAATCGGAAATAAAGAAATCTACTTTTTCTCAGGTCCGTTCAGGTAGGCAACAAGCCTCTTTGGATATGATTTTAGCCTTATCCTCTGTTAGAGATGAAGTAAACACTGACTATATTTTAACAGGTCGCGGTACTCCCTTACGTCAGCAACCAGAAGTTACTCAAATATTCCACCCTAAAGGCACTGAGAAAACAGAAGATGGAATTATAACACTTTATGATGTTGAAGCCGCTGCAAACCTAAGAACTTTATTCGATAATAAAGACCAGAACATTTTGGGGCAAATCAATATTCCTAACATTCCTAAATGTGATGGGGCTGTGTACGTCAAGGGCGATTCCATGTACCCGCTTCTCAAATCCGGCGATATAGTGGCTTACAAGGAAATACCTTTGGAAATGAGCCATATTTTCTTTGGGGAGATGTATCTCGTATCTATTGATTTGGATGGTGACGAATATCTTACTGTAAAATATGTTCAGCATTCCGAAAAAGGTGAAGATTGGATTAAGCTGGTAAGCTATAATCAGAATCATCAGCCGAAAGACTTTCCACTTACTTCTGTAAGGGCTATGGCTTTGATAAAATTGAGTATTAGAATGAACACAATGAAATGAAAACAGAACGGGACAAACGAAGCATTTCATTCTTCTCAAGAGGTTATTTTCTTGAAAATGAAGGCAGGATCGACGAAGCGATAGAGGCGTATGAAAAAAGCATTGAATACATAGATACGGAAATGCGATCTACGGCTGCTTTTACCCACTTATTCAGAATTTATAGAGATAAGGGGGAAATAGTTAAGATGAGACAAATCCTTAAAGATGGTATAAGATATGCTAATTATTTCAACGAGAAAAAAGCGAATGAACTTATTGCTATCTACCCTGAACTTCGTAACGGCATATTGGATGCTTTGGAGACAAATTCACCATATCCCGAAGATTGGCAGGAAAATGAGATAGAGCCGATTTTCCGCCCACACGATGTGATGCTTATGATAGATTTATTGGAGGATTTAGGAAATGAGTAAAAGAACAAACTAAATATTTGAGATTATGAAGAAAATATTATGTGTGTTATCCTTGCTACTGATTCTTTTCAGTTGTGGAAGTAACAAACCGTCTCAAGAGCAGAAAGATAAAGCAGACAGATATGTCCAGAGCCTTGTGGATGCTGAAATAGGAATCTACCAAGGAAAACTGACAGATGCAAACTATCTCATCCTTGCCGTGGATGCTTATCCTGAAGCAAACTTTGATGTCTATGCAAGGACGTACCTCGAAGAAGCCCAGGCTAAGGGATTGGATATAAAAGGAGTATATATTGTAGACATCAAGAACTGTCAGTTCGGTGACGGATGGGTTGCTGGAGATAGAATAGGGAAGGCTTTCAAGTAACAAGTAAAATGTTCTTTGGAGTATCCTTTGAAATAAAATATTTATTGTAAAACCTTGATACTTAGAAAGGTAACTAATATTTTAATTTTCATTCGTAATGAATAGGTCGCGGGTTCGAGTCCCGCATTCGGCTCTGATTAAAACTGGATGTTTCAGATGTCTGAAGCTTCCAGTTTTTTTATGCATTTTTGTAAAGAATTTGTAGTTGTTATTTGAATTTGATTATTGGGCTATTTTAGCTTTTATGTTATGACATAAAGCTTATGAATATTAATTGATGATTAGTCTTTCCTTGTTTTTATGTCTGTTTTTGCTTTGTTTGAGGTAATTCACTATTGCTTGCAGTTTGTCTGCATCTTTAGGTTTGAAAATGAATTCATCGAAATCGCCATAAATGCTTCGATGTCCTAAAATATAGTTTATTGCTTTCCATATACGTTTGAAGATATTGTGCTCAGGTTTTAGGTGTATACTGCAATAGACTTCCTTATAGTTGTGTTCCTCATCTTCTGAATATGATATTATAAGCTGGTGTTCTACACTGTTGCAGGCACATATTAATAAATCTTGTTTCTCCATAGATTGTATGTTGATTCTGTAATTTTACTTTAGTTTTGTCTTTTTATATCCAACCTGAACTTTCATTAAAATTATGCAAGTGTGTTTATGTTTAAAGATACTTTTTAGGATTGCATTCTGTGCATACTGATTGTTGGATATTTAAAAAGCCGAAACCCGTGGTTGAATACGGATTTCAGCTTTATGCAAAGTTTTTGTCTTTATTCTTGTCAACTGAAGAAACCGAGGAGTACTCCGGCTGCTACGGCCGAACCGATGACACCTGCTACGTTAGGTCCCATGGCATGCATGAGGAGGTAGTTGTGCGAGTCATATTCGAGACCGAGGTTGTTGGAGATACGTGCCGCCATTGGTACTGCCGATACGCCGGCATTTCCGATGAGCGGATTGATTTTTTTGTTCTTAGGCAAGATGAGGTTGAACAGTTTCACGAAGCATACTCCTGATACGGTTGCGATGATGAATGCCAATGCACCGAGTAAGAATATGTATATCGTGTTCTTTGTCAAGAACTCGCTTGCCTGTGTCGAACAGCCCACTGTCAGTCCGAGCAGTATGACAACAATGTCGTTCAGTGCCGAGCCGGCTGTTTTTGCCAGTCTGGCTGTCTTGGTGCTTTCCTTGAGAAGGTTTCCGAAGAAGAGCATTCCGAGAAGCGGGAGTCCTGAAGGCACGATGAATGTAGTAATCAGGAGTCCTACAATAGGGAATAGAATCTTTTCGGTCTTGCTCACCTGTCTGCTCGGCTTCATCTTTATGAGCCTCTCTTTCTTTGTTGTGAGGGCTCGCATGATAGGAGGCTGTATAACCGGCACGAGGGCCATGTATGAGTATGCACATACGGCTATGGCTCCCATCAGGTTAGGCGAGAGCTTCGACGAGAGGAATATCGCTGTCGGTCCGTCTGCACCTCCGATGATGGCTATTCCGGCTGCCTGGTTAGGTTCGAATCCAAGAGCCAGCGCTATGATGTATGCTCCGAAGATACCGAACTGTGCGGCCGCTCCGATGAGCATGAGCTTCGGGTTGGCTATCAGTGCGGAGAAGTCTGTCATGGCGCCGATTCCGAGGAACACCAGCGGCGGATACCATCCGGCCTTTACGCCCTGATAGAAGATGTTGAGCACAGAGTTGTCCTCATACAGTCCTATTTCGAGTCCGGCGGCCTTGAACGGTATGTTTCCCAGCATAATGCCCAGACCAATAGGTATAAGCAGTAGAGGTTCAAAGTCTTTCTTGATTGCAAGCCATATGAAGAATAGACCTACAAGTATCATGAAGAAGTTGCCTATTTCAAAATTGGCAAAACTTGTGTATGACAGAAAGTCTGTGAACTTCGTTGCTATGAAATCTAAAATACTGGCACTTTCCAACATAATTATTCAATTGTAAGAAGCACCGTACCTTCCATTACAGTGTCTCCCTTGTTTACATTAATAGCGACAACCTTACCTTCTCTTTCAGCATCGATGTTGTTTTCCATCTTCATTGCCTCGAGAACTACTACTGTGTCACCTCTCTTAACTGTTGCGCCGACAGTTGTCTTGATTTCGACGATGGTTCCAGGGAGCGGAGCCTTGACAGCATAAGTGCCAGCAGGAGTCTTGGCCGCCTGTGCCGGTTTCGGTGCATCTATTGTCTTAACCGGTGCTACGACAGGGCGTATAACAGGTTTTGGAGCTGCGATAGGTTTTTCGAGTTCAACTTCGAATTCGATGCCGTTTACTTCTACTTTGGCAATGTTCTCTTCGATGTCGTTGATTTTAACGTCGTAGTCGACGCCTTTGATTTTATACTTGTATTCTTTCATAATAAATTTTCTTGTTATTTCTTATTATTTTGTTCCAGGTACGGTCCTCATCATTCTTGATTTAGAGTTCCATGCACTGTCGTGCCGTTTTATAGTTATCACGCCGCTTTCGATGTCGTGGGTGTTGCCCATGTATTCGTGCAGTGCAAGTGATATGGCGGCCACGTAGTTGTCATATTCGATACCCTGGGTTTCAGTTCCTTGTTTTGCCATAACTGTAACTTTGCTTGCTTGTTCATGTATCTTTCTTATGGCTTTTACGCGTTCAAGTTTTGCTGTACGTGTAATTGCCCATCCGAAGAATCTGAAGAACACGTACAGAAGTGTTAGGCAGACGAAAACGATAGCCATTGCAATGATGGCCATAGCGATGCCGTAAGGGTCGTTCTGCTTGAATTCTGCAATCTTGTCTTCAGTCTTTCCGTCAATCTTGTTGGGGCCGTTAGGCGTAATCTGCTGAGGGTCTGTCATTACCCATTCATAGCTGTCATTGTCGGCATTGTACACTCTCGCATACGAATACCCCGGCTTCAATGATGCCGGTACAGTTACGGAGTCGAGCAGTGTCTTTCCGTTTCCGTCGTACAGTGCGATGAAGTTGTCTTTTCCCGGTGCGAGCTTGAAATTGGTATGCAGTGTACCCCGGTTGGTCATACCGTCTGCAAAGAACGTTATCTGCTGTCTGGCTCCTACGACTGTGCGCGGGTCGCCCTTGTGTATGAGCGACATCATTTCGACGCGTTCCGGCACTTCGAGGTCCTTGTTGAGAGCATTTCTGTTGTTTGTCAGATAGTAGCTGCGTATGTCGCGTGTGCCCCAAGAAGTGTTGGATATTTCTATCCAGCTGTGCTTCTCTCCATATTCGTCAAGGTAGCCTCCGGTCGAGTCGCACGGCGAAGCTATGTACACTTCGTTTATCTTGAAGCTGAAAGCTCCCTGTGCGTAAGAGGCCGCCGTGGCGAGCAGGAGTGATGCTAAACTTAATACTCTAAGTTTCATGTCGTGGTTTCTGTTATTTTACAATGGGATATTTCCGTGCTTCTTTGTAGGGTTTGTAACAGATTTTGTTGCAAGCTGTTCGAGAGCGCGGATTATGCGGAAACGAGTGTTGCGCGGTTCGATGACGTCGTCGATGTATCCGTATTTTGCCGCATTGTAAGGGTTTGCGAAGAGCTTTGTGTATTCGTCTTCCTTCTCCACGAGGAATGCCTTGGCGTCTTCGCCGGCTTCTTTCTTCTGTTTAGCTTCTTTTGCGTAGAGTACGGCAACTGCTCCTGCGGCTCCCATAACTGCGATTTCGGCAGAAGGCCAAGCGTAGTTGATGTCGCCTCTGAGCTGTTTGCAGCTCATCACGATGTGTGAACCTCCGTATGATTTTCTCAGAGTGATTGTTACCTTTGGCACTGTTGCTTCGCCGTATGCGTAGAGAAGTTTTGCTCCGTGCAGGATGACTGCGTTGTACTCCTGTCCTGTACCTGGGAGGAATCCAGGAACGTCGACGAGCGAAACGATTGGAATATTGAATGCATCACAGAATCTTACGAAACGTGCCGCTTTTCGGCTGGCGTTGCAGTCGAGCACACCTGCAAATTTTGAAGGCTGGTTGGCTACGATACCTACGCTTCGTCCGTTGAACCTTGCGAATCCTATGATGATGTTCTGTGCGAAACGTGGCTGAACTTCGAAGAACTCACCGTTGTCGGTAATGGCCGAAATGACCTTGTACATATCGTAAGCCTGGTTAGGATTGTCAGGTATTATTTCGTTCAGCAGGTCTTCGGTTCTGTCCACAGGGTCTGTGCATTCCACCAGCGGCGTCTCTTCCATGTTGTTCTGAGGAATGTAGCTCAGAAGCTGCTGTATCATGGCAATGGCTTCTTCTTCAGTGCTTGCGGTGAAATGTGTCACACCTGATTTTGTTGAGTGTATGCTTGCTCCTCCGAGGCTTTCCTGGTCTACGTCTTCACCTGTGACTGTTTTTACAACTTTAGGACCGGTGAGGAACATGTATGATGTGTTTTCCATCATGAGAGTAAAGTCGGTGAGTGCCGGAGAGTATACTGCGCCTCCTGCACATGGACCGAAAATTCCGGAAATCTGCGGAATCACGCCTGATGCAAGGATGTTGCGCTGGAATATTTCAGCAAATCCTCCCAGTGCATTTATGCCTTCCTGAATACGTGCGCCGCCCGAGTCGTTGATTCCGATGACAGGTGCACCCATCTTCATGGCCATGTCCATTACCTTGCATATTTTTTCGGCCATTGTTTCCGACAGCGAACCGCCGTTTACAGTGAAATCCTGGGCGAACACGTAGACGAGTCGTCCGTTGATTGTTCCGCTTCCGGCAACAACACCGTCGCCCAGATACTGTTTCTTCTCCATTCCGAAGTTTGTGCATCTGTGAAGTTTGAACATATCGAACTCTTCAAAGCTTCCTTCATCGAGGAGCATGCTCAATCTCTCTCTTGCTGTAAATTTTCCTTTGGCGTGCTGTTTGTCGATAGCCTTTTCACCGCCTCCGAGGCGTGCCTTCTCGCGAAGTTCGAGAAGCTCTTTTATTCTTTCTGCCTGTTTGCTCATAAAGATTTATGTTTTTTCTGTTTATTCAGGCCGAATGCAGACCATCGGGCTGTTTCCGAAATAGTATTCAGTCCTGCCGGTCTGTGTCTGCATTCCGCAGTTTGTTGTTTTCTTTTTGTTTTATCGGTATTATGCCTTTTCGCAAAGTTCAGTAAGTATGCTGGCTGTTGACTTCGGGTGCAGGAATGCAATGCTCATCTGCTCGGCACCTGGTCTTGGGGCTTTGTCGATGAGTCGAATACCTTTGCTGTCGCATTCGGCGAGAGCGTTTGCAACACCGTCTTCTACGGCAAATGCCACGTGGTGTACGCCTTTGCCTCCCTTTTCAAGGAATTTTGCAACAGCACTGTCAGGACTTGTCGGTTCGAGCAATTCCAGTTTCACTTCACCGACTTTCAGAAAAGCTGTTTTCACTTTCTGATCCTCTACTTCTTCTATTGCATAGCATTTCAAACCCAATACTCCTTCGAAATAAGGTAATACTTCTTCTATACTCTGGACAGCGATGCCCAGGTGGTCAATACGTGAGATTTTCATAATTGCTTTTTAATTATGTGTAGTATTAATAATTTAACTCGGTTAGTCAATCAAACGAAGCAAATTTACATAATTATTGTTGAAACAGAAAAATTTACTTATAAAAATAAGGCCGTTTGTTCATTGATTTTCGGCATGTTGCGAAGTTTCTTCCTGTAATCTTTATGGTCGCGGGCGCCCGTGTTTGAATTTTCGGGCGCCTGTAATTTTCATTGCGGGGGCTCGCGTATTAAGCTGCGGGCTCTTGGACTTTTGCCGTAAAGAGAATGTTTTAGGCAGCAAAGGCTTGCCGGTCGTTGCTTTTTGATGACCATATTTCATTTTTATATGCATTTTTGTTGACTTTTTGAGTGTCTGTAATGTTGTTAAAGTATAACTTTGTGCACATTAAAACGTTTTACAACAAGAGCTTAAAAACATATAGAGATTTAGAATAAAATGCGACCGATGATCCACATTGAAAATCTCAACAAAACATATCCCGGCATTGTGCCCCTTCACGTCTTGAAAGGGATAAATCTGGATATTTGCAAGGGCGAGTTTGTCTCCATAATGGGAGCCTCCGGCTCAGGCAAATCCACTCTTCTCAATATTCTCGGCATTCTCGACGATTACGACAGCGGGGTGTACGAGTTGAACGGTGTTCCTATCAAGCACCTCAGTGAGAGCCGTGCTGCAGAGTATCGCAACCGCATGATTGGATTCATTTTCCAGTCGTTCAATCTTATATCCTACAAGAATGCTGTCGAGAATGTGGCCTTGCCTCTTTATTATCAGGGGGTGGGGAGGAAGAAACGCAATGCCCTGGCAATGGAATACCTCGAAAAGGTTGGCCTGTCGGCTTGGGCATCCCATCTGCCTAATGAGCTTTCCGGCGGACAGAAGCAGAGGGTGGCCATAGCGCGTGCTTTGGTGACTCATCCGCAGATTATACTTGCCGACGAGCCCACAGGTGCGCTTGACAGCAGTACCTCGATCGAGGTGATGGAGCTTCTCAAGAGCCTTCACGATGAGGGAATGACAATTGTTGTTGTCACTCACGAAAGCGGTGTGGCCAATCAGACCGATAAGATTATACATATTAAAGACGGTGTCATCGGCAGTATTGAAGACAACAGTCAGCACAAGGCTTTCGATTTCGGTAATGGCGGACTCATGAAATGATAATTCACTATGCTGGAGGATTTTAAGGAAATATATTATTCTGTTGCTCGAAACAAGTTCCGCACCGTGCTTACCGGCTTTTCCATTGCCTGGGGCATATTCATGCTCATAGTCCTGCTGGGTGCCGGAAACGGACTTATCAATGCCTTCAATTCCATGTCGGGCAATCTGCCTCTCAATTCGGTCAGGATATACCCTGGAAGCACTTCCATGGAATACAACGGACTTAATCCGGGAAGAGCCACAAAGCTGGACGTAGGCGATATAGAGTTGACTGAACATTCGTTTGCCGGCAACGTCAGTTCTGCTGGGGCACAGCTCACATTGTCGTCTGTCATTCTTACCGGACCTAAAGGATATGTTTCGCTCGATATCAACGGTGTCTACCCCGACTACATGCGCTTTCAGCCGATGGCCATGGTCTACGGACGTTTCATCAACGAACCCGACATGACAAACAAGCGCAAGTCTATTGTCGTGCACCGCAATACGGCCGATGTGCTTTACGGACAAGCGTCTAATGCAGTAGGTCAGACGCTTCGTTGCGGCAGTATGGCCTATGAAGTCGTGGGAGTTTATTCAGATGACAACAGTGTAGGCAGTCCGAAGGCATATATACCTTTTTCCACTCTGCAGCTCATATATCAGAAGGGTAACCGTGTGGACAACATTACCATATCGACCAAGGGACTGAACAGCGAGAAAGCCAACACCGATTTCGAAGTATCTTACAGACATGCAATGGGAAGGAGGCATTCGTTCCATCCCGACGACATGTCGGCAATATGGATAAGCAACCGCTTCTTGTCGTACCTGCAGATGCAGAAGGGCCAGAGCATGCTTGTCGCTGCACTTTGGGTCGTCGGCATCCTGACTCTGTTGAGCGGCATAGCGGGTATAAGCAACATTATGTTCATCACTGTCAAAGAGCGTACGCGCGAAATCGGCATACGCCGTGCGCTGGGAGCAAAGCCTATTTCCATAATGAAGCAGATTGTCCTCGAGGGTATTGTCATTACGTCCATTTTCGGCTATGTTGGGATGGTTGCCGGCATCATCTTTACGGAATGGATGAACGTGTCTATCGGAGGCAAGAGTGTGAACGTCGGAGTCTTTTCGGTCAAGGTGTTTGTCGACCCTACAGTCGATATCCACACGGCGCTGCAGGCCATGCTGGTGCTTGTGGTTGCCGGTACCATTGCCGGTCTGCTTCCAGCCCGCAAGGCTGTAAAAATAAGCCCTATTGAGGCTCTGAGAACGGAATGACGTAATGATTTACAAATAGTTAAACAGTATACATAAAAGTTTCTGATGAGATTCGATATAAATCAGCTGGAAGAAATCCTGTCCACGGTTTCGCGCAACAAGTTGCGCAGCGTGCTTACAGCCTTCGGAGTGTTCTGGGGCATATTCATGCTGGTGATTCTCAACGGAGGCGGTTTGGGATTTATGCAGATGATGACGGCCAATTTTGAAGGCTTTGCCACCAATTCCGGTTTCATCATGTCGTCGTCCACCGAACTTGCCTACAAGGGATTCCAGAAAGGGCGTGTGTGGAGTCTTGACAGCGGCGACCCTGTGGCCGTGAAGCAGTCTGTAGATGGTGTAGATGTAGTTGCACCGATTGTGTTCACATTTGGAGCAACGGCTGTTTACGGCGACCAGTCTGTATCGTGCAGCATGAAGGGCATTACTCCAGATTACGGTGCCATAGAGGAGCAGAACTTGGCTTTCGGCAGAGCCTTGAATGCAATGGATATTGCCGAGGAACGCAAGGTCTGCATTATCGGGTCGAGATTGCGCGAAAGCCTGTTTCCCGGCATTGAAAATCCGTGCGGCATGGCTGTAAAGGTCGACGGTATATATTATCGCATCATCGGTGTCTATGCAAAAGGTAGCGGAAACATGTCGATATGTTCGAATACAGAAGAAACAGTTGTCGTTCCCATAAAACTTATGCAGAGCATTTATAATCGTGGCAATAATGTCGACATGATTTCTTTCAAGGCAAAGCCTGGCTACAGCATCAGCGAACTTGAAAAGCAGGTGACGCCTATTATCAAGAAGCGCCATTTCATTAGCCCTGACGATAGACAGGCCGTAATCTTCTTCAATTCGGAAGCTATGTTCAGCATGATTGACAGTCTGTTCAAGGGCATCAACATCCTGACTTGGATGATTGGTTTGGGCACTCTGCTTGCAGGTGCCATCGGTGTGAGCAACATCATGATGGTTACGGTGCGCGAACGAACTTCGGAGATAGGCATACGCCGCGCAATAGGAGCCAAACCTGCAGACATAATGATGCAGATACTGATGGAAAGTGTGTTCATTACTATTGTTGCCGGATTGTCGGGCATCACGCTTGGTGTCATGGTGCTTTCAGCCTTGGAATATGGTGTAAACATGGTCGACGGTACAGATTATTCTTTCCTGATACCGTTCAGCGAAGCCGTCGGCGCACTGCTCATACTTGTTGTGTTCGGTGCATTGGCAGGTATGGCACCGGCATACAGGGCCATGTCCATAAAGCCGATAGACGCCATGCGTGATGAGTGATTATGTTTTCGCTTTATCGCTTATAGTGCGGATATGCAGGCTTGCAGTGTTTTTTTATTATAACGAAAATAAATAGCAGATGAAAATATGAAAAAGTATTTGAAATGGGCGGTCATAGTGGTAGTGGCTGCAATATTTGTAGGAACTTTCGTATACCTATTTCTTCGAAACAGAAAGGAAGAGGTCAAGTATGAACTGGTAAGTCCGCAGGTGCGCGACATCGTGCGTTCGACCATTGCTACAGGTAAGATTGAACCGAGAGACGAGGTGGCCGTGAAACCGCAGATTTCGGGCATAATATCTGAGATATGCAAGAGTGCGGGACAGACAGTCAAGAAGAATGAGGTCATTGCTAAAATCAAGGTGATTCCTGACATGAGCAGTCTCAGTTCTGCCGAGAGCCGTGTGCGCTTGGCTGCGATAAACTTGGGCAAGGCCAAGAAGGACTACGAACGCCAGCAGATACTTTATGATAAAGGACTTGTGAGCCGGAACGACTATGAGCAGGCTGAACAGACTTACCTGCAGGCTAAAGAGGAACAGGCCGCAGCAGGCGAAGCGCTTGAGATTGTTCGCGACGGTGTGTCGTCCAGCAATGCATCGTTGAGTACCACTCTCATACGTTCGACCATCGACGGACTTATCCTCGACATTCCGGTCAAAGTCGGAAACTCAGTGATATTGAGCAACACATTCAATGACGGTACAACCATTGCTACGGTTGCCGACATGGGAAACCTTATTTTTAGAGGTAATGTCGATGAAACGGAGGTCGGTTCGATTCACGAAGGAATGAATGTGGCCATAACCATTGGTGCCATGCAGAATCTGAAGCTTAATGCTGTACTCGAGTACATTTCTCCAAAGGCCGTGGAGGTGAACGGAGCAAATCAGTTTGAGATAAAGGCTGCTGTGGATGTCGACGGAAAGAATAAGATAAGGTCTGGCTATAGTGCTAATGCCGAAATCGTTCTTGGCCGCGTGTCTGGAGTATTGTCTGTACCGGAGAGCGTCGTGGAATTTTCAGGCGATTCTGCTTTTGTGTATGTCTACGACAGCAAGACTTCAGGCTTCAACAGGCGTTTCATTGAGACTGGCATGAGCGACGGTATAAATATTGAGGTTAAAAAAGGTATAAGTAGGAGCGACAAGCTCAGAGGGGCGCTGATTGGAAACAAGGAAGAATGATGCGCCATATACAAGTAACGTGGCTTACCATCCGAACAGGTTGGGATAGCTTGAATTTTCTTCCTCTTTAGGTTTCTTGTGCTGAATTAAGTCGTAGTCCCAATTGTCGAAGCACAATTCCAGTTGGATAACAAACGATTTGCGCAATGCATATACGCCCCATTTGCCGTCAACCTTGCAGAACGGTGAACTGGGGCTTTTGCTTTGTTTCCATAGGAAACGTCGTGTAGATTCGTATATGCTCTTGTACAAATCATCTGTTTCGAACAGACTGCAATGCGAGTTGTACAGTTGCCTCGAAATATTGTTCACCTTAACACCTTCAGGATTATTGGTCAAAATCTCAATTATCTGGTTGTAATATAGATTCTTCACTGTTTAAGGAAATAATTGATGGGCATTTATTTTATTATATCGCTAAATTATGATTATTTTTTCTAAAAACCTACTTGGCGCGTCAAAACTTGAGAAATAATGTTATATTTTTGTAGCTTATGAGTCTGTTATGTTGGGAAAGGGCATCTGCAGTCTTTTATAAGCTTTAATCATATCTTATGAACTGATTAATGCATCATTGTATTTCAAAAATCGGATTCCTGGTCATGAATAGCCGTATAGCTGTCTTGTTTGTTGGGGCTGTCTTTGCCTTGTGTTGTTGCCTGTCGTCCATGTCTTGCGGTGGAGGAGAAGGTGGCGGCGGTGGCGTCGATGCCTTGAACGACAGTGCCTACAAGATGCGCTACCGTTCGCTTGACTCTACATATATGTATGCACGTAAGGCTTTCGACATGTCTTCGTCTTATTCGGACGGCAAGTACGAAGCCATGTGTTATTTGGCTTTTGTCAGGATGATGCATATGGATTACGACAGTGCACGTGCAATATACCACGCTGTTGGTGGCGGTACTTCTAACCAGCTTTTGAGGCTGATGTCGGATGTCGGGCAGATGAGGATATGCCAGCGTACTTCTGACAATCGTGAATTTTACGACCATAGGTTTGCCGCAATGGATTGCATTGACCGTATAGAGAATGAGTCAGACAATCTGAGCGAAAGACAGAAAAGGCTGTTTAACTATGCCCGTAGTGAATTTCATTTAGTATCGTGTGATTTTTATCATAGTCTGCGTCAGGAAGTTCAGGCTATGAATGAAATGTCATATCTGACAGAACATCGTGAACTTGTTGATGATGACGATGCACAGCTTGCCTACTACTGTTACATGATGGGTACAGGAGGCTTCAAAGGTCGGGGCAGTTTTGAAGAAATGCGCAATGAAGAAATGCGCATGCTTTCGAGATGCCTGATGGTAAGCCATATGTCAGGAAACAACTATTTTGAGGCGAACGCCATGTTGTCGATAGCAACGATACTTGTCGGTGCCGATTCATTGATATATTCTCGTTTGGGTTTTCTGAAAGACTTGTTTTCGGTGCGGGACGACAATGTCTCGGTTTTGCCTCTCTTGATGGCAGACTGGTCGCTCGACAAGGCTAGAGAATACGGCAACATGTATACGATGTCGAGGGCATACGTGACAATGTCGCATTATTATTTTTTTCACGGCAATTATGAAAAAGCTCAGAAATGTCTTGGAGAAGCTCTGCATTTTGTCAACGAACATCACAGCAGATATTATACATTCGACAATCTGAGTGACAGCTTGTCTGTGTTTGAGGACGAGGCTGATTCAATTTCCACAGAAATGAAATGGATCGGCGACGACAGAATAAAGACTGTCCCGGCGTGGATTGCCGACATACGCGAGATGTTGAGTATGACTTACAGTGCTATGAGGATGAAACGTGAGTCTGACTACAACCGGAATATTTATCTGGATATATTGGATGCCACACGTCAGGACATGGAGATGCAGAGCCGTTATGATTTTCTGGTTTTCAGGGAAAAGAAGATTAATGCTCTTTTGATTCTTGTGGCGTTGGCTGCTATTGTTGTGGTTGTCTTGATTTACCTGTCTGGAAGACGGCTCAGAAAAAGCGGTACTCTCATTGTTGAGAAACTTTCGAAAGTGCTTGAGATATGCCGGCGCATCACAGGTTCTGTTCCTGCAGATGCTTCGTGCGTCGATGACGTACGAACAGCTGTGGTTGCTTCTGTCGATAGTGACGTTCGTTCGCTTTTCCCTGATTTAGGTGACGATTGGTATAAGGAGAAAAGGCGGATGACATTCTATGACAAGGAAATGATTCGGGTTATTCAGGTCTTTTATGAGTGGACGGTAAAAAATGGAGAAATGTATCTCGGACTTGGCGGCGAGCGCCGGAAGCTCGAAGAAGAGCGTGCTGTACACGAATTGCGCATAGCAGGAAACAAACGCGATAATATAGATAAGTGTACTTGTCTGTCCATTGTCTACGGCATAACGCCTTATCTGGACCGTATTGTATGTGAGGTCAAGAAAATGTTGTCTGATACGGATTCGAGGCAGAACATGGAGCGTCTGCAATACATTTCAGAGCTTGTAGACAAAATCAATGATTACAACGATGTGCTTCTGCATTGGATAAAAATGAGGCAAGGTACAGTCAGTCTTCATGTTGAGACGTTTTCGCTGGCTCCGCTTTTCGAAACTTTGCGCAAGAGCCGGAATTCGTTTGAGATGAAAGGCATACAACTTGACGTAGTTGCTTCTGATTGCAGTGTCAAGGCCGATAAGGCTCTTACGCTTTTCATGATGAATACACTTCTGGAAAACGCCCGCAAGTTTACTCCTGAAGGCGGAAAGGTTTGCCTGGGAGCTTATGAAGAAGAACGTTATGTGGAAATATATGTAGCTGATACAGGATGCGGATTGTCTGAGGCTGATGTGAACAAAATTGTCAATGAGAAAGTTTATGATTCCAGTACAATCGGCAATGGAACTGCTTCTTCAGGAAATAAGGGCAGCGGTTTCGGCTTAATGAACTGTAAAGGAATAATTGATAAGTACAAGAAAACCAGTTCTGTATTCTCCGTATGTGCATTTGGCGTAGAAAGCAGGTTGGGGCAAGGAAGCCGGTTCTTTTTCCGTTTGCCTAAGAGCGTGGCTAAAGTGATGTGTATTATTGCGTTTATTGTTTCTGCTTTAGTCCCGATATCATGCAATTATAAGGCAAATTCAGGCGACAGCGGTTCAGACAAGGTTTCTATTATATGGAGGCCTGATGATTATCGTCTGAAGAAAGCGTCTTATTATGCCGACCAGGCATATTTCTGCAATGTTGACGGTTATTATGAGGACGCTCTCATTTACATCGATTCTGCACGTACGATGCTTAATGAATACTATCTGAGCAAGTGTCCTCGAGGAAAGGAGCTGATGACCATGAGCGGAACTTTGAGCATGCCTGAGATAGATTTATGGAACCGCGGTTTCAATACAGATTATCATGTTATATTGGATATTCGGAATGAGGCGGCAATTGCTGCGCTTGCCTTGAATCGATGGAGGGTGTACCATTACAACAATGAAGTGTATACGCGTCTCTACAAGCTGATGGCGCAGGACAAGAATATAGAACAGTACTGTAATGACCTGCAGGAGTCTTATACCAATAAGGTAACTATCATAATACTCATTGTTACGATGGTTATACTTGGCCTTGCGGCATATTATATGATGTATTATAGGCACAGCCAGTTGTTCCTTCTGAACATGTCGCAGCTGCTGCGTTTCAATAGACGCATGTTTTCCTTTACTGCTGGTGGAGACAGTTCGGATGGAGAAGCCGGCAGGATGGGCAGATATGTGGAACTGCTTCACAAGGGCATCAACGATATTCATCTTTCTGACGGAGTGGCTTTGTGTGTGCCTTCGGACGAGGCCGGCAATCTCCATTATTCTTTTTCGAACGAATGTCCTGAACGTGAATATTTGGAGGATATAATGGCAAAGACTTATCAGAACCGTCGTCAGCACGACTCGGTCGGAAATATGCGTACTTATCCGCTTATGATTGAGAACGACGGTGAGAAGACAATGGTGGGCGTGCTTGCTGTTGTCGTGCACAATTCATCTCTTTCAGATGACGAAGAAATAATAATCAAGCTGATTGCACAGTTCACAGCCATACATCTTTTCTATTCGAAGATAAAGCTTGATTCTAAGCTTGTAGATATAGAATTGCTTGAAGATGAAAAGCGAAGGGCTGAGATGGAAGAAAATGCCATACATGTGCAGAATATGGTGCTTGACAATTGTCTGTCTACAATAAAGCACGAAACCATGTATTATCCGAACAGGGTGAGGCAGATTGTTGCCGCTCTTATGTCTGCCGGTGAGAACGGCGGTATTGACAGGACTGCTGTTGTTTCCATGGACGAGCTTGTATGCTGCTACAAGGAAGTATTCACGCTGTTGAGCATGTGTGCGGCGCGGCAACTGGAAAATGTTATGTTCCGCAGGCGCCGATTTGATGTAGCTGTTTTAGGTGAATATGCGAGAAATCGTTTTGACAGATTAAACCGTAAGGCACGACTTGATGTCTGTTTTAATGTTGTCGTCCCTGCAAGTGGGCTTAGAGCTGTTGGCGATCAGGTTCTGTTGGAATATCTTGTCGACAGTCTGCTGACGGAGGCGTTCCAGTATTCTGCACCAGGGGCAATGCATCTTGCTTTCAGTGTGCGCGGCGAATTCGTCGCTTTCGAGTTTACCGACGAGCGCCGCACTTTCGACGCTCAGACGCTCAACAGCATGTTCTATCCGGATGCTCTTCGTTTTGATGCTAAACGGGGAACTCTTCAGGGAACGCAATTTCTGATATGCAGGCAAATTATACGCGAACATGACAATTGTGCCGGCAGGCGTGGCTGCCGTATATATGCAGAGCGTGCAGAGCAAGGTTTCAGAATCGTATTTACAATACCTCGGTCTGATTGATTCTTTTCTTTTGTCGGCTATGAATCTGTGTAATCAAGCAATTACTGCAAAAAAAATGTTTAACATAAAAGATATATTTCAACGTGGATAAATTTACAGTTATAATAGTGGAAGATGTGAAGCTTGAGCTGAAAGGTACGGAAGAGATTTTCCGTAACGAAATACCTCAGGCTGAAGTTATCGGTACAGCCATGACTGAGCAGGATTTCTGGCGTCTTATGGACAAGCAGGTGCCTGATCTTGTTCTTCTGGACCTGGGACTCGGAGGTTCTACCACCGTAGGCGTCGATATATGCCGCACGTTGCGTAACCGTTTCCCTTCTGTACACGTGCTTATCTTCACAGGCGAGATTCTCAATGAGAAACTTTGGGTAGATGTGCTCGATGCTGGAGCAGACGGCATTATACTTAAGTGTGGAGAATTGCTGACCAGCGGTGACGTGCAGAGTGTCATAGACGGAAAGAAACTTGTGTTCAATCAGCCTATCTTGGAAAAAATCATAGAGCGTTTCAAGCAGTCCGTGCTTAATGAGAACAAGCGTCAGGAAGCAATTGTCGATTATGATATTGATGAATACGACGAACGTATGCTGAGGCATCTAGCGCTAGGATATACAAAGGAAATGATTGCGTCGCTCAAGGGCATGCCGTTTGGAGTGAAATCACTGGAAAAACGTCAGAACGATCTTATATCGCGTCTTTTTCCCGACAACGAACGTGGAGGTATCAATGCAACCCGTCTTGTAACTAGAGCTTTGGAGCTTCGTATCATAGATATAGACAATCTTGAACCTGATGATGAATAATTTGCTGAGACGTCTCCCTCTAATCATGCTTGCATGTATTCCTCTTATTGCTTTCCTTTCTCTTATCGGGGGAGTATACGGATTGAATGTATGCAACCTTGTGAGCTCCGACGGTCTCCGGTGGTCGGTATCGCATATCGTGCTCAATATCGGTATGGCACGCTTTCAGTATGTGGTTTTTGCTCTTATAGGACTGGGTGTCTTTGTCGAGTCTGGTCTTCCGGCTGTGGTGCGCGGCCACTGGTCGCTCAAGCAGCGCAGGGCTTTTGTGCTGACAGTTCTGGTTGTCATTGTATGTACGTCGCTCATACTCGGCATGATTCTTTTCCGTGGCGGTCCTCTTCTCAGTGCAGTCGGTACGGTGGCGCATTCATCCTTTCTCGAAGGGCTTCCTGGTATGTTGGTCGTCTTGATGATAATAGCCGGCAATGTCTACGGTTATACGTCCGGGCGGTTTGTTTCCTTGGCCGATACGATTGATGCTCATGTCTCGCTTCTACGTGCCATGGCGCCTTACTTCCTGACGTTGGTCATAGCTTCGGAACTTGTTGCCTGTATCCGTTATGTGTGTATGGTTGCACCGTCAGACAAAGTGGCAGTTCCGATGATTGTAGTCGAAAATATTTTATATTATTTTCCTTTGCTCCTGCATCTGATTGTGTTTTTCCGTGGCGGAAGGAGACAACATCAACAATAGATGTTGTTCATATATATATGTGTCGCTCATATTTTATACGCCAAAGGCCGTATCAGTCAGAATTGTTCTGTACAGATACGGCCTTTTACATATGTTTTTTTCTATAACAGCCAATCAGAAAACTATTGTCAGAATGTCCATTTTGCTGCAATTGTAGGTATGGCGTAGAGCTTGTTGTTTCTTCCCATATCGTTGTATACGAAGTTGTTGCTTATTTCAACTTCAGTACCGAGGCTCAGGTTTACGCCGTCCATACCCTTGATGGTGTTCAGGTTGAACCAGAACTGTGGCTCAGTCGTGAAAATCAGGTTGCCGTTGACACGTTTGTCGTACCACAAATCTGCAAAGCCTGAGAATGTGCACAGTTTGTGTGCGAACGTCACGCTCCAAACCTCTGTAAGCTGGAATCCGTTGTAAGCATTCTGATACGGTTGTGCGCCCTTGAAGTAGTATTTATACATGAGCTGAACGGAGAAGGTCTTGCTGAAGTCCTTGCTGGCCCAGTTCCATGCCGGACCGACGAGAACTGCATGCTGGAATCTGGATGGTGGCATGTTCAGGTGTTTGTCGGAACTCATTCCGCCGTTGTATTCCACGTGAGCGGCCCATTGCTTGTTCTTGCTTACGTTGAATTCTCTTGATATCTCCCAATAGGCGTCGGCTACACCTGTGCTGTAGTAGTCGATATCTGTAAAGAAATATGTGCTTCCCCATTTGTCAGCTTTGAACATTTCCACTGTTGTCGTCACGTTGGGACGTTCTGAGATGTCGTCGTAGATTGCGCGTCCAAGGTCATAGTGGAACTGTACGTTCTGTGCCCCCGCAGCAGTGCACATCAGCAGAGCTATCGGAAGAAGTAGATTTTTTTTCATGAAAGTTTTTGTTTAATGTTTGTGAAATTTGTGCAAAGATATGTTTTTTTTGATACATTTGTCCTATGTTGCATTTTAAAATTCAAAACTTCAATGAACAATCAGAACAATAATGTAGTCATAATGGCCGGAGGTGTCGGCAGTCGATTCTGGCCTATGAGCACTCCCGAGTGCCCAAAGCAGTTTATCGATGTACTCGGATGCGGAAAGACAATCATACAGATGACCTACGAGCGTTTCCGCGGCATATGTCCTCCTGAGAATTTCTGGGTCGTTACTTCTGCCAAATATGCTTCGATAGTCAAGGAACAGCTGCCGGAGATTCCGGAGTCAAATATACTTCTCGAACCGTGCAGGAGAAACACGGCTCCATGTATAGCATATGTCAGCTGGAGAATAAAGACAAAGAATCCTAATGCAAATCTTGTTGTTACGCCGAGCGACCACATAGTTGCCGATACTGACACATTCAGAAACGTGATTTCTTCTGCACTTGATTTCACAGCCAGCACAGATGCCATTGTCACAGTCGGCATCAAACCTTCGCGTCCTGAAACAGGATACGGCTACATTCAGGCCGACCTTTCATGTTCATCTCCACGCAACAAGAACATTTTCCGTGTAGACAATTTCAAGGAAAAGCCGTCGCTCGAAGTTGCAAAGGAATATATCAAGAGCGGTGAGTTTTTCTGGAATGCAGGTATCTTTGTTTGGAGTGTAAAGACAGTTGTCAATGCACTCAGAGTCTATCAGCCGGCATTGTCGTCAATCTTCGAAGGCATACAGTCGTGCTACGGCACACCTGCGGAGCAGGAAACAATCAACCGCGTGTTCCCTACGTGCGAGAACATATCAGTCGACTATGCCATCATGGAGAAGGCTGAAGAGATTTTCGTCTATCCGGCCGATTTCGGATGGAGCGACCTCGGAACATGGGGCTCTCTGCATATGCTGGCAAAGCAGGATGAATATAAGAACAATGTCATCGGCGGCAACATTCATCTTTATGATACGCGTAACTGCATCGTCCATGCCGTGGGAGCGAAGAAGGTGGTTGTGCAGGGACTTGATTCATGTATCGTTGCCGAGAAAGATGGAGTTCTGCTCATCTGCAAGCTTAGCGAGGAACAGCGTATAAGGCAGTTCTCTGAAGACTGAACTGTTTCAGTTTGTTTTGATATTCGGCATTTATAAGCCTATTGTCAAGTATTTTTGTGAAGAATGATGTTTATAATATATGAATGCAAACAAAAAAAATCAGGCGCACCGTTTCATGCAGATGCGCCTGATTTTTTTATTCATTTGAGTATTTTATTTTGCTAAAGCCTTCTCGAATTCTTCCTTGAGCTTGTCGTTTCCAGGGAAACCAATGAATTTGTTTTGAACATTTCCTTCCTTGTCTACAACCACATATGTCGGTATGCCCTGGCTCTCAAATTGCGAGAGGAGAGTCTGCCACTGTTCAGCTGTCACGTAGAAATGTTCGCCGTGGATGTCTGGTATCATGTTTTGCCAAAGATTCTTAGGCGATGTCACTCCTGATACATATACGAATGTCACTTTGCCTGACATCTCCTGCTTGAGCGGTTCGATGGTCTTCATGCCCATGCGGCAAGGTCCGCACCATGTTGCCCAGAAGTCCACGAGTACAGGCTTGCCCTTAAACTGCGATATGATGGCCTTGAACACATCGTCTCCCTTGAGGTTTGCATCGAGGTCGTGTACGGTGTATCCTGTCTTGTTTTTGTTGGCTTCAATGCGGGCGATAACTTCATCGTTCATCTTTAAGAGCTTGTCGGCAAATGCAGGTGAGTTGCTCTTGATGGCTTCTTTTGTCTTGTCGCTTACAGGCGTGAAGTCTGCGAACTGTTTGGCAACAGTTTGTGCGTATGTAAGCTGAGGAATAAGTTCGCTGTTGTTTTTGAAGAGGTTGTATAATTTGTCATTGTTTTTTGCAATTGCAATTGTAAGCTGTGCTAAGCGAGGAGCCATTGCTGTGTAGGCATTCAGCTTGTTGTTGAATGCATTCATCGATATAACCTCGTCGTAGTAGTTTTCAGGTATCTCAGCTTCCTTGCCTTGTGTCATGTTGCGGTAGAGTAGAGGTGCAGTGATGATGTTGATGCTTGCCGCAAGTTCAGTTCTAGCCTTGAGATAGTTTTTCATGACGCTGCTCATGTTTTTGTCGCTGTCGATATTGGCCTTTATCGAATTGAGTGTTTCCAGCTGCTTGTCCTTGAATGGTACTATTCCTGAAGTCTTGAATTCTGGAAAATCCCACTTGTAGAGTGCTTTTTCAGTGACGTCGTCGTCGAGCGAGTTGTATTCGTCATTGAATGCGCTCAGTTCACCTTCAAACCATATGCTCTTGCTGTCTTCCTTGTTATTGTTTTCTGATATGCCTGGCAGGCTCACTGTGACAGAAGCTGATTTGCCTGGCGATGCAAGGAATTCTATTTTGTGTTCGCCTACATTCAAGTATACAGGTGCAGTTGCGCAGAGCATTACTTTGCCGGTGAAGCTTCCGTCGGGCGAGAGTGTGCAGTCTACAGTTTCGTTGTTGAGCGTAAGCATGTCTGTGGCAGTGAGGCTTACACCGAATTTCATGTCTGTCGAGTATCCTAACAGTCGTCCGTTTATTTCTGCATAGCCGTATGCCGGAACAATTTCCGGAAGCTGCTGTTCGCGGTCAAGTTTCTGCTTGCGCAGTTCGGCCGGCACTTCCACCTTCTCCTTTTTCCCGTCGAGGTGAATGCCCCAGATGCTCCATCCATTGTCCGATTCTGTTTCTTTGAAATCGACAGTCTTCGTGCCTGACGGCACAGGCTTGAAATTAATTGTAAAGTTCATCTCTCCGCTTGCGGGCACAAATGTTGTGTTGTCAGGTATGATGCCCGAACATGAAGTATAGGCATACTTCTGTCCGCCGGCGTAGAGTGCGGCACCGGAAGCAATTGTGAACGCCTTTCCAGGCGTGTCTTCAATGCTGAACTTCACAGTTGTTGCTGTGTCGCCCAGTATTATTTCGTCTATGCCCAATACCGGCGTAGACGAGAACTTCAGACTCGGATTTTCAATCACCTTGTCTTTGGCTGTTGCCGACGTCAGTGCCGCCAGCAGTGCCATGGATGTAATGATTTCTTTTCTCATTTCTGTAATTTTTATTCTGTTGTTATAACTTTTGTACTTTCTCTCTGTTCGTACTGTTCTTCTTGTAGTACAGGCCGAAGGGTTGGTACTTGCAAGTGCAATGATTCTTTTTTTCGAGCGCTCGTGTTTTTGTTTCCGTGCTCTTTGAATTTCCTTTTTGAGCGCTCGTGTCGGTTTCATTGCTTGCTTGTCGTTGAATGTGCGGACCTGCGTATGCCGATGCCATGCATCCATGAACAGCTTCAGACATTCTTTTTCAGATATATTCTGTGGTCTATGCAGTCTGGCAGTTCCTCCTCGTAGTGTGTTACCATGATGAGTGTTCGGTTGCGCCGTTTGCAGAACGTCTCAATGATGTCTTTTACAAGGCGTCTGTTTTTCATGTCGAGTCCGTGGAGAGGTTCGTCGAGTATGAGCAGTGACGGGTCTTTGACGAATGCTCTTGCCAGGAGCACAAGACGCTGTTCGCCACTTGACAGCTTGAGGAATGTCGTGTCCTTGTGCCGGAGAATGCCGAACATGTCCATCCAGAATTCGCATGTACCCATCTGTTCCGGCTTCGGCTTGCGGTATAGGCCTACGGAATCGCTGAGTCCCGATGCCACGATTTCTATGGCCGGTATGTCCTTCATATATGCCCGGTGCATCTCAGGGCTTATGTAGCCTATGTGTCTCTTTATGTCCCAGATGCTTTCGCCGCTTCCGCGCTGTCTGCCGAAGAGTACGATATCGTTGGCGTACGATTGCGGATTGTCGGCGCATACGAGGCTTAGAAGGGTTGATTTTCCGGCGCCGTTCTCACCGCTTAGCGCCCACCTCTCACCGTTCATAACCGTCAGGTTGAGATTCTTAAGTATGGTGCGTTCGCCGTATCTTATGCACACATCCTTGAAGTCTATGACGTGGCGTGTGCCAGGCTCGGCTGTAAGGTCGTCAGGATCGCTGTATGGCAGGTCGATAATCTTCTGAGCTTTTTCGGCCGTGAGTACATGTGGCGGTACGGCCTTCAGATGGTCGAGATATTCATGTAGAGTAGTCTTCGGCTGCATCTCCATATTCTCCACATTGATGACATGTGTTATGAAGTCTGGTATATCGTCCGTCTTGGAGAGTACAAGTATGATCTGCAGTTCAGTTTCTCTTGTAAGTACTTCCAGTAATTCGCGAAGCTGTTCGCGTGCCGTAGTGTCGAGTCCGATAAATGGATTGTCCATTATCAGTATGCGCGGATTGCTGAGCAGTGTCTTGGTGAGCTGGAATTTTCTGAGCTCGCCGCTGCTGAGCATTATGATTCTTTTGTCGAGCAACCGTTCAAGGTGGAATATCTTATATAGATGGTGGCGCAGAGAAATTCTTTCCAGCGATATCTGCTTCTTGTCTTTGTCGCTGATGTCGTTTTGGCTGTTGATGTTGTTTTCTGCCGATGTGTATGCCTCGTCGAGCAGTTCTCCGACGAGCGGAGTGTCGTCAACGTCGTGCTGATTCCAGCGCTGTTGATAGTAGTACTGTCCGTCGCTCGTTCCGTAGGAATCGCGGAACGTTATGTATTTGATGTTGTCGCTGACCATCTTTGCCTTGCTTGGTGCAAAATTATATTCGACATGTGTGATGAGCAGCGGATGTTTTTCAGTAAGGATGTCTACGAGCATTGATTTGCCGGCACCGTTGTCGCCCGTTATGGCGATGTGTTCACCGGCCATGATGTCCAGGTTTATGGGAGTCTTGAAGCGGTAGAGCGGATGGCGTGCCACTCCGTCCTTTATTGATATGGTCTTCTGCATGGTTTGAAGTGTTTGGTTTGTGTATGTTACGATTGTTTTCGTGATAGAAAAATCGGATTTTTCAACATCTCTTCTTTTCAGCTTATCTCACTTTGTTTGCTTCGTAGTGCGGGGTGACCCTTGTGTTGAAGTAAATCATGGAAATGACGCATAGTATGGCTCCGAACAGATATACCTTGTCGAACGACAGAAGTTCTGCAATCATGCCTCCGGTGAATATACCTATGCCTGAACCAACATCCCATGCAGTGAGGTAGGTCGATGTTGCTGTTGCCCTCTGATTGTTTGGAGCCAGATTTACGTACAGAGTGTTGTATGCCGGAAACATTATCCCGAAACCTACTCCTAGCATGAGAGGTATAATGAAGAACATTGCAGAGCATACATCTGTGTTCCATTTCACAAGGAAGGCGCACGATGATAGCAGTGCAAATGCTGTGATTATTAGGTAGAAACCTTGCGATATAACTTTGCACACATAGCCCTTGTCGACCCACTTGCCCGAGAACATACGGCTCACGCCCATGCCTATGGCCATGCACGTGAAGAAGAAACCTGTTTCTACAGGTATGCCGATTTCCTTGGCATATACAGCTACATAGTTTGTCGTGGCGCCGTAGGGGATAGACAGCAGAAGCAGTGCTATGCTGGCAGGAATACCCTTGACTAGAATGAAGCGGTCGAGAGAAATCGGCGGACGCTTAATTTGGGGCTTGTGTGGACATTTCACCATGTTGGCAAGAATGAATCCTGCTACAGTGCAGGAGAAAGCCACTAGAAAAATCTGGTCGTATGAGATGCGTCCGTGCAGGAAAAGTCCTATCATCGGGCCAATGCTCATTGCCGTATTGTTCGTGAGACCGTAATATCCAAGTCCTTCTCCCCGTCTCGACGAAGGCATTATGTCTACAACGATTGTATTGCCGCCTACGGTTACAGTGCCGAATGCCAATCCGTGTACAATACGGCAGATAATGAACATGGCAATTGTCCCTGCCACAATGTATCCTGCGAATATGCTGCAGAAAATGAAATATGCAAAGATATATAAAGGCTTTCGCTGGAATGCATCAAGCAGATAGCCTGAAAACGGGCGTATGCACAGTGATGAGATTGTGTAGCAGCAAAGGATGGTGCCTATGATGAGCTCAGTACAGCTGAATTCTTCTTTGAGGTAGAAAGGAAGTACAGGAAGAAGAAGCCAAAATCCGACGTACAACAGAAAGTTGGCGCCTAATATACAGCAGTAGCTCTTGGTGAACAGTTTGTCTTTTGCCATGTGTTTTGTTGTGACGACTGAGGTTGTGTACAGACTGTTTCGGCCGGTATATTGCCGTGAAGCAGCGGAGTTGTTTTACTATTTATTATATATATACAAAATGTGTATCGGCAGTACAAAAGTATATATCCGCAAAATATATAATTCATCAACTGCATACTTCGTATAGATGTGTATATATACTATTAATGCAGTGGACATCGGGATTCATTTTTCCTTTTACATATGTAAATACCGTTGTCCACTGCATTTTATGTAAGCCTTATCAGTTGGCGGCTTCAAATTCTTTGAGGAATCTGATATCGTTTTCTGAGAACATTCTCAAGTCCTTGACCTGATATTTGAGGTTTGTGATGCGCTCTATACCCATACCGAAAGCATATCCCTTGTATTTTGAGCTGTCTATACCGTTGAGTTCGAGTACTCGTGGATGTACCATTCCGCATCCGAGAATCTCGACCCATCCTGTATGCTTGCAGAATGAGCATCCTTCACCGCCGCAGATGTTGCAGCTTATGTCCATTTCTGCCGATGGTTCTGTAAATGGAAAGTATGAAGGGCGCAGACGTATCTTTGTGTGTTCGCCGAACATCTCCTTTGCGAATAGCAGAAGTACCTGCTTCAGGTCGGTGAAGCTTACGTCGGTGTCAACGTATAGACCTTCAACCTGATGGAAGAAGCAGTGTGCGCGTGCGCTTATGGCCTCGTTTCGATATACACGTCCAGGGCAGAGCACTCTGATAGGAGGCTGCTGCTTTTCCATGACACGGCTCTGTACGGAACTTGTGTGTGTGCGGAGCAATATGTCAGGATGCGATTCTATGAAGAAAGTATCCTGCATGTCGCGTGCCGGGTGGTCTTCAGGGAAGTTCATCGATGAGAATACGTGCCAGTCGTCTTCAACTTCAGGACCTTCTGCCAGCGAGAATCCCAAACGTGAGAATATGTCTACGATTTCGTTTTTCACGATGGTCAGCGGATGACGTGTCCCGAGGCTGATAGGGTAGGCCGTGCGTGTGATGTCGACGTTGTCCGCCGAAGTATCTATATTTTCGAATTCGCTTTTCAGCAGATTTATTTTTTCCTGGGCTTTGTTCTTTAGCTCATTGATTTTGATGCCTATTTCCTTCTTCTGTTCGGCAGGAACATTTCTGAAATCGGCCATCAGACTGGTGATAGAGCCTTTTTTACTAAGATATTTTATACGTAGAGCTTCTATTTCTTCAGCACTGTTGGCTTGCAGCCCTTCAATTTCAGTTAGCAATTCGTTAATTTTCTCCAGCATGATAAGTGAAAATTATGGTTCTTGTTGTAATTTTATGCACAAAGATAAGCAAATAACTTTAGATTGTGCTTTAATGGAAAAAAGAAACAGCTAAATTTGCACGGTTTTATAAGTGGCAGGTTCTATTTCTGCACATGTAAATGTATGAAAAGAAAGATATTTTATTTCTTGGTGTTATGCTTTGCGGCAATCTCCTGTTCAAACGGAGGTTCAGAAAAAGAAGTAAAGTCGGATGTCGATTCTGATTCAGTCAAGGTGATTGAAGACGAAGACACATTGGAACTTTTTGATGAAGTCAAGGTTCCGAAGTCGGCAGATGAATTGTTCAATGATTTCTTTTACAATTTCACTTCAGACGAGTCTTTCCAGATGAGCCGTATAAAGTTTCCGCTCATTTGTAAGGATGGTGATGCCAAATTGAAGATTTCGCGTTCCGATTGGAAAAATTTCAACAGATTTACTACACTGGACTACTATTCTGCACTCTACGAGAGAGACAGTGAAATAGGACTGCAGAAGGATACTTCACTTTCACGTGTAAGTGTTGAGTGGATATATCTGCATGATTCATACATCGAAAAATATAATTTCAGACGCATAAAAGGTGTATGGATACTTATGGATATAGAGAAGAGCGACTTTTATCACAATCCTAATGGAAGCTTCCTTCGTTTCTATGCAGATTTCTCGTGCGATTCCATTCCTTATGAGAAGAGTCTCGCTCATCCGTTAAAGCTCATGATATCAAGCGAGGATGACGATTCTCAGTATGAGGAAGAAATGCTCAGCAATGACGGATGGAGAGACTTCAAGAAAGATATGCCGTTGCCTAACGAGTTCCTTATAAATATCAACTACGGTCAGTCTTACTTCAGCCAGAACCGTAAGATTCTTCTCATCGAAGGAGCCAGCAACAGCCTTTTTGTTAAATACACATTTGACCGCAGCAATGGGCAGTGGCGTCTCTACAGCATTGAAATATGAAGAATAGTGGCTATGTCTGAAAAAGACTGTTATGTGCCGCATTTCCATACTTCTCAATGGTAGTACGTCTGGCCCTTATTCCTAAATATACTTTTTATTTCCACATCTATGAAAGATTTGAACGATTATTCCCTACTGAAGCACAATACATTCGGCATGGATGTTTGTGCCTCGCGTTTTGTTGAATACTGCAGTGAAGAAGAACTACTCAATGTTGTCCCTCAGCTCAACGGAAAACGTTTTCTGCACATAGGTGGCGGAAGCAACATTCTTTTCTGTGGCAACTATCATGGCATCATTCTTCATTCAGCTATTGGTGGTATAACGGTTGAGACCGAAACGCCTGACTCTGTATCTGTCAGAGTCGGTGCCGGCGTTGTGTGGGATGATTTTGTATCATATACGGTGGACAATGGCTGGTCAGGAGCAGAGAACCTTTCGCTTATTCCTGGCGAGGTAGGGGCGTCGGCCGTTCAAAATATAGGTGCATATGGCGTAGAAGCTAAGGACCTTATCGAACGCATTGAGGCTATAGATCTTACAGATGGTACTCGTCGCGTGTTTCTTAAAGATGAATGCTGTTACGGTTACCGAAAGAGTATTTTTAAGACTGAACTCAAAGGACGCTATGCCATCACTTATGTAACGTACCGTCTGTCAAAGATTTTCCAGCCCAAACTCGACTACGGCAATGTGCGGGAAAAACTTAATGGAAAGGAACTTACACCCGAGAATGTTCGAAATGTTGTAATAGAAATACGTCGAAGCAAGCTTCCTGACCCAGAGGTTACAGGCAATGCCGGAAGCTTCTTTATGAATCCTGTTGTCAGCACAGAAAAGTACGAAAAACTGAAAACTTTATACCCGGATATACCGCACTATATTGTTGATGGTGGAGTGAAGATACCAGCTGGATGGCTAATTGAAAAGTGCGGATGGAAAGGCAAGACGCTTGGACGCGCAGGGGTATGTCCAAATCAGGCGTTGGTCCTCATCAATTTGGGAGGTGCGACAGGAAATGACATTGTAGCTCTCAGCGATGCCGTATGCCGAAGCGTGAATGAAAAGTTCGGCATCTCAATAAGTCCGGAAGTAAATATAATCTGAAAACTACAAACTAGAAACAGCTGGAGCGTTTTCTTTCAAGAAAATCAGAAAACGGAAGAATTAGTTTTCTTTGCTGTATAATTATCAAAAAAATAAAAGCAATGAAGATAACGGTTTTGGGAAGCGGTACATCAACCGGTGTTCCGCAGATAGGATGCAGATGTGAAGTATGTCGTTCTACAGACAAGCGCGATAAACGTCTTCGCTGTTCTTCGCTTGTCGAAGTCGGAGGAGTAAATATTCTCATCGATTGCGGTCCTGATTTCCGTGAGCAGATGCTTTCCGTTCCGTTCGCCAAGCTCGATGCCGTACTTATTACTCATGAGCATTACGACCATGTCGGAGGTCTCGACGACCTCAGACCTTATTGCAACTTCGGCGATGTCGACGTCTATGCAGAAGAGTTTTGTGCCAATCATCTTCGTGAGCGCATACCTTATTGTTTCCTTCCACCTGAAAAGCGCTATCCAGGTGTCCCTTCAATAAATCTTTACAACATTGAACCGCATGTACCTATAAGTGTCAAGGGAGTGCAGATTGTGCCTTTCCGTGTTATGCATGGAAATCTGCCCATACTCGGTTATCGTATAGGCGATTTTGCCTATATTACTGATATGAAGAGCATCCCAGAGACCGAATACAAGTATTTGGAAGGAGTTAAACTGCTGTTTGTCAATGGTCTCAGGCATACCATGCACTACAGTCATCAGACAATTGAAGAAGCAATCGACTTTTCGCGTAGGGTAGGTGCCGTTGATACATATATCATACATATGGGCCATCAGATTCTTCCTCATGCCAGCGAACAGGCTCGTTTGCCGGAAGGTTTCCATCTGGCTTATGACGGATTGGTTGTCGAGTTTCCTTCTTCAGAAGTAATGAAATAAGTGCATGTCGCTTCTGCGCATTTTTTGTTCTCGCTGTTCAGCAAATCCACTTCTATTACTACAAGTTTGTTGTGATGCTTGACAATCCTGGATTCGAGCACCAGTTCTTTCTCCGATGATTCCACCGGACGTATGTACTTTATTTCCATTTTGGCAGTTACAGCTTTGGCGTTGAGCTTGCATATTACAGTCCATCCGGCAATTTCATCGCACAGTGTAGCTTGTATGCCTCCGTGTATGATGCCCGTCCATCCTTCATAGAACGTTTCAGGTTTCCAGTGACTTATGACCTTGTCGCCGTCCTCCCAAAATTCCATGTGCAATCCGTGTTCATTGTGTTTGCTGCAGCCGAAGCACTGGAAATTCCCGGCATTGTCCAACATATTTTCAATTTTTCTCATGACTGTATGTAATAAAGTGTGAATATACCAAGTCGTCAGTTTGGTATGATTCGTTTTTGTTTGAATTTAAATAGAGGAAAACAGTTCGTTTTCCTCTCTATTGTTCATTCGATGAACAGTTTCTTGAATATTTCCTTGCCGAACTTGGTCGACATAGCCTTTTCCAGGTAAGTTTCTGCTTTATCCTTAGGGTAGTATCCTTCAACCATATTGACAATGCAGTCGGCATCGAACAGCGGTGCGAACTTCAGTCTGTCCACTTCTGCACGCTTATGATGATTGCCAACCACATTGGCAATCCAAGCCTTTTCCTCTCCATTAAGTCCATCTATGTCCTTAAGCAGTTTCTCTGCCACAATCCGGCCTTCCTCCTCCTGGTGTGCAGGCAGAGTGTTGCCGTATTTCTTTTTTGATGACGGACAACCAATGTCGTGCATCCATGCGGCTATTTCCATCAATTCAGCCTCATGTTCAGGCATGTTCTCACCGGTGGTTATAAAGTGAGTGTAGCTTGCTACACATTGTGTATGAGGAATCTGCGTTTTGTCTTCTTTCAAGAAGTATTCCATTACGCGTTCCTCAATTTTATCTACAATACGTTTCATAATGGTTTTATAGTAACATTTTTTTGCAGTTCCGTCTAGTGCCTTGTTCTTATTACAGATAAGGATTATTGTATTTTTCGAACTCTATGTCCGTCGAAGGTCCGTGTCCGCAGAACACCTTTGTGTTTTCCGGCAGCACCAGAAGTTTTTCCACTACGCCCTCAACAAGTTCTCTGTGATTACCTCCAGTCAGATCAGTCCTTCCCACACTGCCTCTGAAAAGAGTATCGCCGGCCCACAGCATTCCTTCCTCCTTGCAATAGAAGCATATTCCTCCAAGCGTATGCCCAGGTGTTTCTATTACCGTGAAAACTGTCTTGCCGAATTCCACTTTGTCGCCTTGTTTTAGTTCGCGTCCTATTTCCGGTTCATTGCAGTACATGTCGTCCGTACCAAGAAACATTTGCAGCTGGTCTTTCAGGTTGGCATAAAGACTCTTGTCCTTGGCCGAAGCCTCAGGTGCAAGTCCATATTTTGCGTAAGCGAAGGCATTGCCCAGGCAGTGGTCAAAGTGCAGATGAGTGTTCAGCAGATGCACAGGTTTCAGGCCGTTGCCTTCTATGTATTTCTCTAAGTCGGTCCATTCATGCTTGTCGAAGCATCCGCAGTCAATGATAACAGCGTCTTTCGTCTCGTCGCTTACAACATAGCAGTTTTCCTGCACCGGATTTACGGTGAATGTCTTAACCTTCAGCATTTTTCTTTCTCCTAATCTATCAAGTAGTGTCGTTTTTTTATCGTGTTTTCTTTATTGTGAGTGATATGAATACGACGTGTTGGAGTCGGTCGCTTCATTCATTATTTTTTTCCTATTGCAACATGTACCACCTTTTTCGTCTCGAAAAAATCCTCTTTAAAGAAATCTTTCAGATCCCATACTGTACATATTTTCTTCATTGGAGCAATCTCGCCGCTCAGTTCACCTCCTTTGAGAGCCAGTATTCCGTTCGAGACAGAGTTTTTCTGTTCTCTTCCTATATTTTTTCTTACTGCCTTCACCAGGTCGACTAGAGGCATCACTCCTCTCGTTACCACGAAGTCGAATTCATCTTTCACCTCTTCTGCACGGCAATGCTTAAGTGTCACGTTTTCCAGTCCAAGCGCATTGGCTACTTCCTCGGCCACATGTATTTTTTTCCCTATGCTGTCCACCAGATGGAATTTGCATTCAGGGAACATTATGGCAAGCGGTATTCCAGGAAACCCTCCGCCGGTACCGACGTCCATTATGTTTGTGCCCTCTCTGAATTTGACCACTTTGGCAATGCCCAAAGAGTGCAGTACATGGTGCACATACAGGTTTTCTATATCTTTGCGGCTGATGACGTTTATCTTGCTGTTCCAGTCCGTGTACAGTTCGTACAGCTGTGCCATCTGTTCCTTTTGTCTGTTGCTGAGTTCCGGAAAATATCCGAATATGCTTTCCAATCCAGTGTCCATCATTTAAAAATCATCCTTTGAGTTTTCGTTCATCAGGTCTTTTATCTCATCGTAGCTTATGTTGAGCACAGTAGGTCCCATGACATACGGTGCTATCTCATAAACATTGTAGTAGAATTCTATGTTGTCGTCTTTCAGCAGAAAGTTGCTGCTTGGATACATGTCTGTGAAGCACAGATATCCTGCATCGTTGAGCTCTTTAACGCTTTTTGCACCGCATTTCTTCATCAGCGCCTTCAGCAATATGTCGTTGAGCCTGTCTTTGTATCCCTCTTTAAACAGAGCATCCAGTTCGATAAGTTCCCCAGTACTGCTGTTGAAGTTTAGGTATGTAGTCACGCTTACCGGGTGCGCTCCGCCGTTGTACATCTCCTCTGTCACCGTGTAGTTTATGATTCCTTCGTGTCCCTTCTCGGCCCTGCCGCTGATGTTGTGGTAGTTGTCATAAGCCGAGTCGGCGCCAGTGGTTTTGTCCTTGTCCTCCTCATATAGTGGGAACATTGTCTGTGCATACAGGTCGATGCTCGACTTTATGAAAGAGTCTATAACTTCTTTCGGCAATCCGCTCATCGAGAACACCTCGTTTTCAATGTTGGTGTTGATAGTCTCGGCCGCTTTCTTGGCCAGTTCATCCCCCGTGTCTGTTTTTGCAAACTGCATGTCGATGTCAATGTTCAGTGTCGGTGAGTTTTTGCCCGCCAGGCTGTCGAGACGATAAGAGAGCGAATCCTTGATGTTCTCAAATTCCATTCCTCCGTTGTCGCCGCATCCGGAAAAACACACTGCCGACAATGCAGAAACCAGTGCAATGATTATCCTATTCTTCATTTCTTGTTTTTTTGAAATCCGGTTGCAAAATTATAACTAAAAAGCCAAAAGCAAACTATCTTTTATTCATATTTTGTAATTTTGTTGCAGTTCCCTTCAGGCTTGGGCATGGTCTCTTCTGCAAGTGGAACAAATAAGTTTTCAAATGAACATAAAATTTTGAAAGAGAGAAGAAAAAACTTTTTTCACATCAATACCATCGGACGTATGACTACACAAAAGAATACATGGCCCGTTCAGGGTATGCATTGCGCTGTGTGCGCATCCAACATAGAAAAGACATTGCGTCGCCTTGACGGCATTCAGGAAGTTTCCGTCGACCTGTTTTCCAACACAGTCACAGTTGCTTACGACCCTTCTATAGTTACACCTTCCGCAATGGCCGATTCGCTTGCCCGTCTGTCTTTCGAACTGGTGCTCGATTCACCCGAAGCTCCGCAACCGACAATTGCGGACAAATCATCAGACGTTGCCTGCGAAGCTTGCCAGGCATCTGCATCGCCTTCATCTGCTCCTGCCGACGAACCTTCCGATGCTGTCGCCTTGGCCGAGAAGCACCGTTTCCGTTCTTTACTGGCGCGAACCATTGTTGCTTGGATTTTTGCCATTCCGGTCATGCTCATCAGCATGAAGTGCCACGTAGTCACCAGCGAAACCTGGTGGCTCAGCGGGCTGGCTCTCGTTGCCGCACTTCCAGTGATATTTTATTCGGGCTTTCCTTTCTACCGCAGTGCCTTTTTCCAGGCCATCCACGGACGCTGCAACATGGATACCTTGGTGGCACTAAGCACTGGAGTGTCCTTCCTTTTCAGCGTTTTCAGCCTTTACAACCCATTCTTTTTCTGGCGTCGCGGTCTCGACTCATATGTATATTTCGAAGCCTCGGCTATGGTCATAGCCTTTGTGCTTACCGGCAAACTCATTGAGGAGCATGCCAAGCGCCGTGCTGTTTCGTCCATAAGGGCGCTCACTGCTCTGACGCCTCGCACGGCTTGCATCGTTCGTGACGGCCGTGAAGAGTCAGTCCCAGTGAAATCTGTTACGCCGGGCATGGAACTGCTTGTACGCCCTGGCGAGAAGATACCAGTCGACGGACACATCCTTTCGGGTACGTCAACAGTCGACGAGAGCATGTTCACCGGCGAACCGCTCCCGGTAGATAAGACAGACGGCGACAAGGTTCTTGCCGGAGCCGTCAACGCCGACGGTGCTTTCCGCATGGTAGCCGATAAGGTAGGGGCCGACACGCTCCTTTCGCAAATCATCAGCATGGTTGCTCAGGCACAGGCTTCAAAGTCGCCTGTCCAGCGAACCGTAGACCGCGTTTCATCCTTCTTTGTACCGGTTGTCATCCTTCTTTCAGTTGCTACACTTGTTGTGTGGCTTTACGTGGGTGGCACTCCAGCATTTGCGCGCGGACTTCTTTCAGCTGTGTCAGTGTTGGTCATTTCCTGCCCATGTGCCCTTGGTCTCGCAGCGCCTACGGTGCTTGTTGTTTCTCTCGGTCGCGGTGCACGCATGCACGTGCTTGTCAAGAATGCAGAAGCGCTCGAACAGCTCAGCAAGTGCAATACATTTGTCTTTGACAAGACCGGCACATTGACGCTCGGCACACCTGCAGCCGATGCCGATATCTATCGTTCGCAGTCAACTACAGATTTCGACATGCACGCCTTTTCAGCCCTCGAATCTATGTCCGGACATCCGCTTTCAAAGGCCGTAATCGCACTCCTTGGACGCCACTCAGACATAGAGGTCTCCGGATATGAGAACATACCAGGCCGTGGAGTGAAGGCGCTTTGTGGCGGTAAGCTCTATTGGGCCGGCAATGCACGCATGATGGCCGACCGCGGACTTTCGGTAGGCACTGAACTCTCATCATGGTCGGAGTCGCGCCGTCCTGGTACAGGCATAGTCTATTTCGGCAACGAATCATCCGTCTTGGCCGCCGTGGCCGTAAGCGACAGCATTCGTCCCGAGGCTTCAGAGGCTGTTGCTCAGCTCAAATCCATGGGCAAGCGTGTGGTAATGCTTACCGGCGATGCCGAACCGGCCGCGTCGCTTGTGGCTTCCGAAGCCGGCATTGACGAGTGGCGTGCATCCATGCTTCCTGGCGAGAAGGACGACTACATTGCCGAGTGTCGTACGCATGGCGACGTTGTTGCCATGGTGGGTGACGGCATAAACGATTCGCAGGCTCTTGCGCGTGCCGACGTGGGCATAGCCATGGGGCGTGGCACAGACGTAGCCAACGAGGTGGCTTCGGTCACAGTCATGAATGACGACCTTCGTCTGCTTCCTCGTGCCTTGAAGCTGTCGGCTCTCTACCGCCGTTTCGTACGTATGGGACTTTTCTGGGCCTTTGCCTACAATGCACTCTGCATACCGCTTGCGGCTGGTGTGTTGAATCTTTTCGGCATAAATGTCACCATGAACCCTATGTACGCATCAGCATGCATGGCTCTCTCATCTGTAAGTGTAGTGCTAAATGCCTTGAGACTCAACTATGTGAAGATATAATGTTTGATTAAATCATTACGATTGTAGATTTATATATTGGGCGACACCCTATGCTCGGTTTGATTATAATCATGCATGCGGTGTCGCCTTTTTGTTCATTTATATATCAATAGATTTTTATCCAGTTCTCAGTTTTGTCTATCGTATGTAATCAGTGAATCATACTCTTTTTTATCATTGCGGGCGCCCGCAGAGTTGTTCCCGAGCGCCCGCAGCAATCATTCCGAGCGCTCAGAATAATATTTTTGAGCGCTCACAATAATATTTATGAGTGCTCACAATATTTATTTCTTAGTTTTTGTATTATATTTGTAGTAAATAATAATATATCAATTGGGGTATTTTTATAGATTCTTCATTATATAAATTAATAAAGTTTGGTAATACATTTATGTAAATAATGA
>ENA-UONW01000880-UONW01000880.1-human-gut-metagenome-genome-assembly--contig:-CS52-NODE-880-length-41498-cov-6.500253_pt1 | contig 41498 bp, 24 predicted proteins | sample MGYA00242463_ERZ724010 | MGnify/ENA metagenome assembly ERZ724010 | reverse complement strand
GTGGTGGTGAACAAGTACGTTTTGCTATAGAAATGACCAATAATTCATCTGAAGCATTTACTGGTGCTGATGGAATTGTTCCAGTTGGTGGCAAATTCTATTTGGTAGGAACATTGATATCTGATGCTACGAATACAAAAGTCTTTGAGCAGGATCACAAAACTGTTGCGAAGGTTACTATCAATAGTTTGAAGTCTGCTTATAACTGTATACCAGACCTTCGTTCTCCTAAACTTGAGCTCGGCCTTTCTGTATATCTTAAATGGGAATAAGGTGTTTTTAAGTACGTAAAATTTCAATAACTGTAAATATCTGCTTTTTAGTTGCCGGTAAAGCATAAACTAATAGCGTCATAAGATCTCTGGCGATGATTAGGGAACTGGAACTTAAGAGCAACGACCGTAAGGTTAGGGTGGCAGCCCTTGGCTGGGCTGCCATTCACAAATGAAAAAATCCTCTGAAGAACAATGGAGGATATTACCTGCGATGATGCAGGGGCAAAAACAAATACACATATATGTATATGGATAGAATGAAATACATGAAGCGGTTGTTTGGAAGCGCTGTCGTTATGGCAGCTGCCGTTCTTTGTACTGGTTGTATAGACGAGGACTTGTCTGATTGTGGTCTCGACTATGCCATAGACTATGAGATGCAGCTTTCGACTTCTTTGCAGGATGTGCTTGATAAGGAGTTTGTCACGGCCGATGAGAAGGTCTTGGCTGGGATGCTTCGTGAAGATTTGGATGTTGTGTTGAGCGACAAGGCACAGCAGTTGGATCTTTCTTTCTACGGTACTGATGATGAGAAACTGTCCAAGCATAGTCTGATGACTCCAAATGCTAGCAAGTATTCTGCCACATTCTATATGGACAGGGGCAATTACCACAATATAGCTTTAGCCTCTACCAATCTGGAAGAGAAGATGAACATAGCAGGAAATTCAGATCTCTCTTCAATAGGCATTCACCATCCGGAAGCCGACACTGTCGATGCGCATACTTCGGCCTTATATATGGGTTATGAGCAATTGACCGTGGAAAATCAGTCGGGAAGGTTCTTTGTACCGCTATATATGCAGAATTGTGTACCTGTGCTGGTCGTCAACAAGAACAATTCGCCAGCACGTACTGTCAATGCTTATGTATGCCGTACTGCGCATGGTCTGATGTGTGCCGACAGTGTGTATGTCTTTGAGAATTCTCCTGTCGTACGCACAATATGCAATGATGCCGGCAATCTTGTTGCTTACCACAGTGTTTGTTTCCCGTCGTCAGATGCTGATGCTTCGCGCAGCGGAGACACGTCTGATTCTGAAGGCAGTCTCTGGGAAATGGAACTGTATACACAGTTGCCTGACGGCAAATATGTTAAGAATGTACTTTATATGAAAGAACCGCTTCAGGCTGGTGATATGAAGGTCATAAAGGTTAAGTTGACCGACAGCGGCGAGGTTGTCAGTGACAATCCCGAAGTCGGCGTATCTGTCGAGCTTGACTGGAAACCAGGTGGTGACTTCGATATAGAGATGTGATGTCCCCTCACTCGTAGCGGAGAGTATCGCGTTGTTTTATGTAATGTCATAAAATTAATTATTTGGTATGAAGAAAATAATCTATATACATGTGGTTATATGTGGCATAATTGCAATGTTTCTGTTTGCAGGGTGCGACAAATCTGAAGATGTGCCGCCTCAGCCTGAAGAAAAAGTCACTTTGCTTATAAGTCTTCCTAAGGAAGCTCTCGGCACACGCTCGATAGGCGACCCGGGAACAGCTGTTGATGAAGGTGTCGATTGGGATCAGCTGGCTGTCATTCTAGCATATACCGATGCATCCAATATTCCTTCGTCTTATAACTCGGATGTCCTTGTAAAGACAATTTCCAAGACTGATTTTGAGAGCCTTCCTTCTGTTGATGGCAATGAGAATGTCAAACTGTTGTCTGTAGATGCATGGCCTGGCACTGTGCATATCTATGGTGTGACATATAGCGAAGAAGCAGGGGATTCTCTTGCTTCTGCCATTAAGGCTTGCAGCTCTGATGCCGATGTTAAAGCTTTGACAATATCAAATGATTATGCTTCCGGTTCCGGCAGTACATCAAAATTTGTGAGCGTGGCAACTGGTTTTTATAAAGGCGACGGTGAAGCTCTTGCTGATTTTGTTATTAAGCAAGGAGGCACTGGCACCGTCGGAAGCATTCCGAGGATGTCGCTCAAGCGTCTTGCCGCGAAGATAGACATACAGTGGGATGCGGCGGATGCATATCCCAATTATACAGACGTGAAGGTTACTGGGTTTACATTTAAAGGAGGTGCGTCTGAAACTGATTCCGGTCGTCTCTTCCCTGAACTTAATGCTTCATCTACTGTGCTTGTCGGCAATAAGGTTTTTGTCAATATATCCGAGATAAGCCAGCGCAATGGGCGTGTGTATCATTATGTATTCCCTGATGGTGTAAGCAAGCCTACGGTGACGTTTAATATTTCGGCAAATGGGAGTACAGATTCGATAGGTTATAATCTTAATTTCAGCGGAACATTGTCTCCTGCTACGTGGTACAAAGTTAATGCTACCATTAAAGGCGTAACTGGAAGTGGTGACATTTCTGTGTTTAACAGTGGCCAGTAAATGTAAATTGTAATTGAAAGACATTGTCGCCACTTTTGTTGGCTTTCATACACGGTCCTTTTCGGACCGTCATCCCTGGCAAGGACCAGGGATCTAAAGAGGACAAAAAAACATAAAATATACAGAATATGATGATTAATATGCGCAACATACTCCGAGAATCTATGTTGTTTGCCATGGTGCTTGTGGCTTCAACAGCTTTATCGCAAAATAAGATTTACCGTGTCAGTCCGAATGGCACAGGTGACGGTTCGTCGTGGAGTAGCACTACGACACTGGCAAATGCTTTGAATAGTGCTGTTGCCGGTGATCAGATATGGGTGCAGGGATTTGAGCAGATTACTGATAAGTCTCAGCTTTATATTCCCGCTACGACCGGCGGCTTTACTCTTAAGTCCGGTGTCAAGCTGTACGGCGGATTCGAGGGTACGGAGATGAACATAGCCGATCGTCAGACTTTAGGTAAGCCTTATCAGTTGAAGTACCGTTCTGTTTTGTCGGGCGATATAGAAAGAAATGATGTTGTGGACAATACCAGTCTTATATTTCCTGCAAATACGACACGTCAGGATAATGCAACCCATGTGCTGACACTCAATATGGAACCTTCGTCAGGAGGTAACAACAACGGTTATCCTACTGTTGTCAACGGTTTTACTATTATCGGCGGACATGCTGACGGAAGCAGTGAGTGTGGTGGAGGTATATATATAACCGGTGACAATACCGGTGGCGGTGTATATAGCGTAGAACGCTGTTTCTTCATCAATAATTATGCCACACAAGGCGGTGCCGTTTATGTTGACGCCGCTGTGAAGAACGTCAGCAACAACACTTCGCTTATCAATCAATGCGTTGTCTACAATAATGCCGCCGGAGAACGTGCAGGACAAGAAAATGCAGGTGGCGGTATATATCTTGGTGGTGGAGGCTACGTAGTGAATTCTTCCGTATTCAATAATGAAAACGGAGGTATGCGTCTTTCTGATAATGGAAAGGCAGTAAATGTTACAGTGGCGAGAAATACGGGTGGCGGAGTAGATCTCATTGCGAACAGTTCTGCTCCTAACGTGATGAACAGTATTGTCTGGGGCAATTCATTTTTGTCTTATGAATATATGCCTACTTTTAAAAATTCTGCTTTTCATGAAGTTACGTCGGCTGACGAAGATGGTAATATTTATGTTACTGGGGAAAATCGTGGCTCTGAGAATGCTCCTCTTTTCGATGCTCCGTCATTGAAAACAGGTTTTGATCGTGACTTTGATTGGAAAAAGACTTCATATCCTGTTTGGTCATGGAATGTTTTGGAAGGCTCGGTTATGCATGATAAGGGAGATATCCAGTATTATGACAATAACATTTTTGGAGATGCTGATATGGCCGGACAGCCTCGTGTAAGTGGAAATTCTATAGATATCGGTGCATACGAGTTTCAATATATCTCAAAATCACGTATACGTTATGTTAAACAAGGTGCATCAGGCGACGGTTCTTCATGGGATAACGCTTCAGGCGATTTGCAGAAGATGATTGATGAACTTGCCGCTGGCGGCACATCGGCTGGTGAGGTGTGGGTTGCTGCCGGCGAATATTCGCCTAAGGGGTGGCTCGACAACTCTAAATCATATACTGCATCTTTCCTTATGCGCGACGGCATAAGTGTTTATGGCGGTTTTGCCGGGGGTGAGAACTCAAAAGAGGAAAGAGTAAAAGATGGCAATATGCCGTGGCAATTCAAGAACGAAACTATTCTTAAAGGTGCCTCGTATAATGATGTGATAGAATGGAACGACAATGACAATAAATGGGTTGTCGGAAGCAGTACGTCGAGACATGTTGTGTGGTTTGCTCCATATACTTACAGCAAGGGATCTGGATTTAAGAATATGACTATTCTTGATGGTGTGACAATTTCAGGAGGAAATGCTCAGGGAGATTCGGGCCTTGAGGATTTTCGTACAGATTGCGGAGGAGGTGTGTTCATGATGGTCAACAGTCAGTTGAACAACTGTATTGTCAAGGAATGTACATCTCTGAAGAATGGTGGAGGAGTATATATGTATGGAGGTCGTATGACTGGAACTTTGGTCTACAACTGCAACGCTGACGGTAACGGTGGCGGCGTCTATGTCGACAATACAGGTCTTGTTCTGCAATGTATGGTGACAAACAATTCGGCAGACAATGGTGGTGGAATCTATCTTGACCGCAATGATTTATGGAACGGTGTTGAACATCCTGAATATTTGATAGTTTCCACATCTATCGTGAGCAATAACACTAATAGAATAAACGGTGCAATTTATTGTAATGACGGCGGTGTTATATTGCAAACTAAAATTGTCAAAAACAGTACGGTCCGTAGTACTGACCTTGCGGATGTTGAGGCGGCGCATACAGGAGGTTTATACATCAACAAGTACGGTTTGGTGATTAATTCGGTATTGTGGAATAATGAACTTATGGGAAATACAGCTTCGCAGATTTATGCGCTTGATCCTACAATAGCGAAAGTACGTTTCTACAATGTCGGTGTCTCGAACTTCAATACTTCTATCTGGAATAACATTCTGCAGACTGACATGTTGTATCTGGCAGACAAAAACGAAGTCGACGGAACAGATGTTGACGGTTATATTTCGCCTAACTTCAAGTCTGATGGAATGCCTCTGAATGCAGGTGTTGATAAAAACTTAAAAGATATTTCGTATTTCTGGGAACCTATGACAGGCTCTAATTTGCGTGCTAGAGGTCTGACATTGGGAACCTTACCGGATGAAGTTGTGGTTGCTCCTGAATTGGATATAACAGGAAAAATGTTCCAGCAGAAGCCTTCGTTGGGTGCATATAAAATTGATGCCACACAGATTGTGCCTAATGTTGAAGATGGTGGAAATACTTTGAAAATATATATTGATGCCGATTGTTCGGTTCCTGGTCATGACGGTTCTTCGTGGGCAACAGCTTATCGTTCGCTTAATGAAGCTTTGGCGTATTTTGCCTCGCTTCCTTCTGGAAATCAGACTATAGGTGGACAGAATGTTGATATAACTGAAAATACGCGAATGGAACTTCATGTTCTTGAAGGTGATTTGTGGGCTCGGTATGCATTTACCAACCTTGATCCTAAAACAGCTACCATCGATATCCAAAAAACTGCGAGCGGCGCTAAATTATATATTTACGGAGGGTATAGGCGTGATGCCCAAGATCTGAATTCAGTTGATCATGACCCTGTACTTTATCGTTCAATAATCAACGGCAATCGTGACGGCCAGGATATCAAGGAAGGCTTGTATCATTGTATAACGGTGGCGAAAGGTGCAAAAGTTGAATTGGATGGATTCCATGTGATTAACGGTTATGCCGCAGAACAGGCTACACGCTTGTATGGGGCAGGACTGCTTGTGCACGATGATGCTGATGTGACATTGAATAATTGTTTCTTTGAAAACAATACTGCACAGGAAGGGGCTGCCATAGATGCGCGTAATGCAAAGCTGACTATGAACAACTGTGTGGTGAACAATAATACAAATACAGACCCTACGCGTCCGGTAATAGTTGCAGGAAATCTGACAATGAATCATGTGACTGTTGCAAATAACGACGGTGCTGCACCAGCCGTTATGGGGACTTCTTCTTTGTCTGTAGGTAATACAGATGGAACAAATAATGTAGCGTTGGCTTCAGTTGGTGCAGATGGTGCAAAGAATTTTGCCAACCCTACAAATGGAGTTGGTGCAACTCTGGGATTTAATACATACCTTGGAGGATATTCCGAGTTCAGACCGTTGACTAGTTCAACTGAGGCTGGAAACACCATAATAAATAAATCTACAGGAACAGAGTACTTGACAGTTGACATCAATGGCAACGGACGATATCTTGGCGGTGTTCCAGACCTTGGAGCTTATGAGGCTGATTTGCCGGAAAGCGGAAGGGTGTTCTATGTTAAATCTGATGGAAATGACACTAGTGATGGACTTTCTTGGGAGCGTGCATTGAGAACTATTTCTGCAGCACTGGAAAAAGCTGGACAATATCCAACCGTATCAAATAGGCCTCAAGTATGGGTAGCTGCTGGAACTTATACACATAAAAGTGATGATAAAGTGCATGACCAATATTATGGTTATAAAATGGTTGAAGGTGTCAATGTATATGGCGGTTTTCCTCATGAGGGGGCACCAGGAGAGAAAGACAGAAATCCTAAAGTGTTCGAGACTATTCTTCAGGCTGGTGATATTGATCCATACCAGATGGTTACGAATAGAGCGACTTCTTTTGGACGAGTTTTGGTTCAACCTGCAGATTTCAAAGAGGAAACAGTGTGGGATGGATTTACTTTTAAAAATGGTTATCTGTTTTCTTGCTACAGACAAAATATTTCAGGAGATATTAATAATGTAGCTACAGATCAGATTGGTCTGACTGGTGGAGCTGGAGTTTATTTGATGAATAATGGGGTACTGGAAAACTGTATCATAACAAATAATGTGGTTTATGTTTATCCATTGCATCGTAATATGGTGCAGACAAAGAGGCTACAAGATACTGAATATACCGGAGGTTACCATCAGGCTGGCGCCGGTGTGTATTGTAACGGTGGAATTATAAGAAACTGTGAAATACGTGGCAATAAAATGTATCATTCCTTAAATGTAGCCAGTAATGGTGTTGTTGAATCTGCATGGATGTACGGAGCTGGACTGTATATGAACAACGGAACCGTGTTTAATACCGTTATTGCAGATAATTCGGCATCTATAATTGATGGAGATGCGGTGAAAACATCAAGAAATGGATACCATCAGGTTATAGTAGGTGCTGCCGCTTTTTTAGTACGGGGTAATTTCTATAATAATACAATATCTGATAACATTGCGACCACTTATAATGTTGATGAACGAAACATCTCTATCGGAGGTATTTATGTTAAGACCGGAATGGAAATGTACAATTGTGTTGTTTCGGGAAATGTAGATAATCATGGAACTACATCAAAAGAGTATGGTGTTGTGTTTGGTTATCCTATTGCAAGTTTTTCAAGTAAAAACAATAATCCTTATACACCCGATGCCAGTTTGGTTTCTGTTAAGTATTCTTGTATTAAAATTGATATTAATGATGAAAAGAATCTATCTAAACTGAACGATACAGAAAATACAAATAAATATGATGACCCTCGGTTTATTTATGAAGATACGACAAATACCTATAAATTAGAAACTGGTTCCCCTGCAATTAATGCCGGTACAGAAAATATTCCTAATATCACCATTCCAGATTATGATGCTGATTATACAGACCGTATTAAGGACTGTGCCATTGATATGGGTGCGTTTGAAAGTCAGAACGAAGGAAATATCCTGTATACTTTATTAGATGGAGTAGGGACTTATTATGTAACGCAAAATGGAGCCGGATTGCGCAGCGGAGAAAATCCGACAAATGCAGCTTGTGCAATGAAACTGCAGGATATTCTTACAGATGCAGGCAAAAAGGTTGCGGATGGAATACTGACATCTGCAATTGTGAAAGTTGCAGGATACAAGAATGCATCTTTTGTATATAATACCAATACGTTGGCTTCGGCTTCTGATCCGCAGAGTTATACGTACGTCATTCCTGAAGGCGTGACGCTTATGGGCGGATATTATGAAGGTACCTATGATGAAAATGCAACTTATGAAAAAGGCAGCGGATGGGATGAAGCGACAGGCGAAAATGTGCGTAATCCCATTACGTTCCGTACAGTGCTTAGTGCTGTAGCTGTTCCGTCCCAAGGTTCTACAATCACTCAGAATGTAAATGGATATCATACTGTTACTTTTGGTGCATGGCCAGGCACAGATGTATTGACTAAAGAAGCTATCATTGACGGAGTATGGTTGACCGACGGCAGTGCAACTTCCATGGCCGGTACAGGCAATCCAAATACTATGGGAGGTGGTGCCATAGTGCCGAGTGGTGCACATGTCCGCAATTGTGTGGTCATGAATTGTGAGGCAATCCTGGGTGGAGGCTTGTATCTTATGCCTGGAGCTCTGGTGAGCGGTACCGTCATTAAGAATAATTATGCTGAGCAAGGAGGCGGTATATATGCCGACAATACTGATGCTGGTGCCGATTTGAGATCTCATGTTGTTTCTTGTACAGTGACGGACAATGAGGCTCAGGATGTAGGTGGTGGTATTTTCCAGAAAGAAGGAGGCTTGATGGCTGTCAATTCTGTGATTTGGGGAAACACTGCTCCAGCTGACCGTAATGTGAGCGGTGTTGTAACTGTCAAGTTTGAAGACAATGCACTGCGAGATATGGTTCGTGAAATTGACGAGGCGCAGGTGGACAATAATTATTATCCATACAACTACTGTTTCGTTGAAACTTTTGAGATGCCTACAACATTTGAGAATACATCGATGTCCGGCGACGGAGATATTTATTTTGAAGATGAGAGCCGCAGACTGAAGGTTTATTCTCCAATGATCAAACGAGGCATGTTGAAGGAGTATGCGCTGTATTGGGAAAATAATCATCATGTTGCTCAGAGCGATATTCAGAATATATCTAGAGTACAAGCGGATTATACTCGTGCCGATGCTGGAGCTTTTGCCTATTTGGGAGGCTCTTTGCCTACAGATATCCTTATTAAGCGCATATTTGTTTCCAAAGGAACCAATCTGCAGCTGAGGCCTGATGCGGATATGGAATTGTATCTTGGACGTTCTTTCTATACCTCGTTGAACCACCTGGACGATGCTTTGGAGTACATAAACCGTGTGAGAAAGGCTGGAACTGGTGGAGCAAATGACGACACCGTGTTTGAAATACTTTTGGGCCCAGGTATATATAAGCCGAGTATAAGACGTACAGATGCAGCTTCAACAACTCTTGACCAGCGCCAGAATTCTTTTGTCATTCCGAAGAATGTGAAAATTTACGGAGGTTTCAGCGGTGACGAGGCATATTCAACAGGAATAGATGTAATCCCTGCTGAAAGTGGCGATAAAGCGATGGAAAAAGATGGTGAGTTGCCTGAAATGCTTAGCAATCGTGAATTTTCAGATATGAACGGAAATAAGGTTTACGAACCTTGGGAGTTGGCACATCAGGCTATCCTGTCTGGCGAATTGGACGTATCGTCGACGGCAAAGAATGTTTATCACGTTGTTTACAGCAATGGCAAGGGTGATGTAACTCTTGATGGCGTTACAGTGATGAGCGGGGAGACAAGCAATGTTTTGTCCGATTTGTCTGAAACCAACGAATTGGGACGTGGTGGAGGAATATATTCTAATGGAATGAATTATACGCTGCATCGCTGTAGAATAATCAGCAATAAAGCAGTGCGCGGAGGTGGTATATATGTAAGAAGTGCCAATGTAAATCTTATTGGAAGTCTGGTGGCTGGTAATGGTCCTGTTGCCGGTTATGAGGGTACCAACGAGATGCGTGGAGGTGGAATATACGCTTCGGAGTATACGGGAGATAATATTAATGGTGCTTCTGTAAGAGCGGTCAATTCTCTTTTCGCCAACAATGAAACTGGTGGGGCCGGCGGTGCTGTCGCTGTCGGTGGTGTTTCGACTGTTGATTTGGTAAATTGCAACATTGTACGCAATAAGGCTAATAGATATGGTGCTTTGTATGATGCACTAATACCTTCTGATAAAAATAAGATTACTAATACTATTGTATGGGGTAATGAAGATGATGAAGAGAATCAGGCTGTTATAAATGATGAATATGCTTCTATTACTTACTCTGCTTCAGAATGGCTGGCAACGGATTTTGATGTTCATAATATTTGTCTGAATAAGGATAATATGGCAATTGATGGACCGCGATTCAAATCGCCGTCGTCTGTAGCCGGGGTAGCAGGTAATTCGTATTCTTCAATGTGGAATCCGGCTTCTGTTTCTGTATTGGCAGATGTCGGAAACGGAACGAAAAATTCATCAGGGGAAACAGGTGCTTATAAAGAATGGTTTGGCAGTTATGCTCCTTCTTTTGAAGGACAATACATGAAAGATGCTGAACGTTATATGGCCCCTATGGGCGAATATGGCAATTTGCCTGATGATAAAGTTATAGATATTGGTCTTTTCGAATACCAGCATTGGACTGACATGTCAACGCTTGATGCTGTTTATGTGGCAACTGTAGATGCCGGAGATGCGAGCGGAAAAAACTGGGCTAATGCTACATCCGATTTGAGGCAGGCCATTATTGCTTTGTCGAACCCTAAAGGTAATCAAGGCTCGACAGAGAAAAAAATATATGTCCGTGACGGTGAGTACAGCATGGCACAGTTGTCTCATAACAATGTGGCCTTTCCTTTGTATATGAACGAAAGTACGGATTACGGCACATCGTTGGATATTTTCGGCTCATGTACGGGGAATGAACATGAGCAAGATTTCAGCAGGCCGACTATGCTGACGAGCAGTGACCTGAGTAAGGAACCTACAAATATTCTTTTGGATATAAGTACGAATAATAAGCCTGTTTCTGTTTCTGGTTTCGCTTTTGTAAATACTGCTGACGGATCTGACACATATGGTGATGGATGTGGCGTTAACATTATGGATATAGGGACATCTGGTCAAGTTGTATTGAAGAATGTAAGGTTTCAAAACAACTATGGATATGGTGTAAGTATGGTTGGAAATAAGGGCAAGATGCTTATTGTCAATGCTCTCTTTGCCGATGGAGCATTTGTTGATGGCAGCGCTGGAATTGGATTGCATCCTGAGGGCAATGTGACGGTTGTCAACTCAACTTTTGCTCAGAACCGAACAGATATAGATATTGATAATGATAATGTTAATGGTTTGTCTGTATTCAATTCTGCATCATGGGAGAACCATGTACAGAATCTGCCTGAAGGTGGGTACAATGTGAAGTTTGATTCTGGCATTGAAAATGAAAATGTCAAGGAGGGACCAAACTTTGTGGATCCAAATAATACAGATGTTCTGTCACGTGATTACAGTATACGTCCTAGTTTGAAGTTGTTCAATAAGGGTGAAACGGAACTTTATATTGAACACGTATTGAACGATGAGCGTTTATCAACGATTCCGACAACAGAGCGGGATTTAGCTAACAATGTCCGTCTGTCTGGTACTGCTGTTGATGTTGGTGCATATGAGTATAACGGTACGTTGGATCCGATTATCTACGTAAAGCCGGTGATTGGCGGTGATGGCTCTGGAAGCAGCTGGACTAACGCAACCGGTGATTTACAGGGTGCCGTAGATTTGGCTTCAGTATATTCTGACAATAATGGAGGCAAAAATGGCTATGTGTTTGTACATAATAATTACTCTATGACAGAGCCGTTGCGCGTTTCAATGCCTGGCGCCGTTATTTATGGTGGCATGAACGATGAGTTGAGCAGTGAAGCTACGGTTGATGAAATCGTGAGTGATTTGCTGGGCAAGCGTCAAGGTGTGCTCCAGTCGAACAGAAGAACCTTGCTTGGACAAGGTATTAGTATTTTGGACAATAGCTTGGTAGACGGTTTTGAGATTGACGATTCTGCACAAATTTCAAACAATGGCTGTTTGTCGACATCTATTGTCAACGGAAGTGTTACAGGGGATGCATCTGCTTCGGGCTTATTGTATAACTCGTTGGTGTTGGGAGACGGAACAACTGCTCATACAGGAAATGTCAGTGGCGTCAAGGCTGTGAATGTTACGGCTTCAGGAACTATTGATGCGATTGATGGCAGTGGCAACAACAGACCTTCTGCCGAAGGCGATAATGCTTATGTAACAGACAATTATTGGAACTATCAGCTGATGGAAACGTCTGGGGATATTGATCCAAGTGTTGACCGTATAAAAATAGGAGAGTATATGACAAAAGTAGGTCATGAACGTGACCTGATAGGCAACAAGCGTATCCGTAATATTGTGGACAACGGTTGTTTCGAGACTTGGAATATCTGTGAAGGAATGAAAGAAGACAATGTTATTACCTTAACAGATTATCCTATAAGCAAGTCTGTAGTGTATGTGCGTAAGGAACAGGAACTGAAGATTCAGAATGCAGATGACGGTACTTTGGTCTATAAGGATGAATCATCTGCTTTCAATCCTGGTTTCCTCCTTTTGGAGCATCATGCCGGACTGAGAGGCTGTGGAAATTATATCAGATTGACAAATTTTGCGGCGGAGTATGATGTACGTAAGGATAGTGCGGAACTGGTGGCTATGCCGTTCGATATAAACTCTGTGACAAGTGTTTTGGGAGGTATCATCCCGAAACGTTATGATGGCAGCAGGCGTGCCACTTATGATTACAAATATGACAACGACGGCGGTGCCTGGACGGATTTGGTAAATATTGATGAGGCTGAAATCTGTGAGGGATTGCTCTTTGAGAATGATGCCGAGGAAGCAACAGATAAAACTCTTCGTTTCTATGGCAAGAGCAATGCTCCATATATAGAAAGCGGCGTTGACAAGACTATATCTTTGAATAAATATAATTTCAATGAGGCATGGACAACTGATGCTGACGGCAATATTGTTCCAAGTACAAGCAACCGTTTTACACATAAGGAGAATATGAGCTGGAATCTGTTCGGTTCGCCATATCTCTGTGCCATGAATTACAGTGACATGGAATATGGACGTGTGCTTTATGGTTATGATAATTATAATGGATATAGGTCTGTCAAGACTTATGGAGATGATGGAACTACAGAAGGGTATATACCAAGAGGTAGTGCCGTATTCACTCAGTCGGCTACACTGAAGGACAACGAAATCTTCAGTGTGAAGCTGCCTGACGGCTCAAGAAACGGAAGTGCTTTCGGCAGCAAGGCACGTCTAAGCATAGTGCTGCATGAGGCTGGTGCGACTCGCGGAGTGGCGGGAGTCAGAGCGGACGTGCTGCAGTTGGAAACTGTTGAACCGGAGAATGCGCGTACAGACTTTGACATTAATGCCGATGGTGTCAAGTGGTTTGCTTGTGTAGACAGTATGCCTTTGATTTATGCGGAACAGGGCAGTGGACGTTATTCGCTCTTGTCTGCAGTCAGCAGCGAAGGTGTTCTAGCTCTTGGAGTGACGCTCTATGATGCCGGTGCTTATGTGATTGCTCTTGATGAGAATAGTGATGTTTCCGACTATGATGCTGTCACGCTGACAGACAAGGTTGCAGGCAAGACTGTGAATCTGAAAGATGGCGGTTATGAGTTCACTGCAGTTGAGGGCGGTGACGTGACAGACCGATTTATGCTCCGCTTCACTTCTATAGGTGAGGGTGGCGATGACGGCATAAGAATCGTTGCTTCCGGAAACGGCAATGCTGAAGTTTATGGCGTTGATGCCGGTGATGTGGTCTGCATATATGACACTGCAGGAAGACTTGTTGCACGCAGGATGTGCAGCGGCGACGGAGAAAAATTCACATTGAAAAAAGGTGTATTCGTATTCCAGGCAGACAGGAATGATAGGGGACGCAGTACAAAGAAATGTATGGTGAAGTGACGGCATGAGTTGGAACTGCTCAGTCGGTAGATTATAAAAGAACAACGGGGAGGTGGCCGCTAGGCTCCTCCCCGTTGTTCTTTTGCATGTTCAGCATGAGTATTGACATATTTGCATCACTTATTGTCTCGTAGTAATTGTTCTAATGTTTCTATCCTTTTTTCAAGTTTGTTTATAAGTCTGCTGTTAGATAGTATTATTTCGCAAATATCTTCTTGTTTCAGTTGATTTTGATTGCTGGTTTTCAAATTGGTTTGTGCTTCGTTCTTACTATGTCGTGCTTGATGGAAAATCTTTTCTAAAAGTTCTAATGTTGGTATTTCAAAAATTTCGGCTATCTTATTGATTCGTGTTAGTGTCAGATCTGTTTCACCGTACTCTATTTTGCAGTATGCGCTTGTAGATAAATTCAACATCTCACCCATGTACTCTTGAGTTAATTTCTTTTCCACTCTAAGCAGTTGTAAACGCTGTCCTATTAATTTTTTTAATTTGTCTTCCATGATTTGATAGAAAAAAGGTTAACCACTATTCATTTATTTGTCAAAAATAGTAAAAATAGTGGATATAATCAATGTTAAAGATAACATATCTTTGTAAACATTGATATATAGCTTGGTTATTAGACTTAAAAGAATTTGTCAATAACTGATTGGGTGAAACAAAGTGTTTCTGGTATCAGTATCATAGTTGAACTTACTTATTGTATTGAATTTATAGGTGAAAAATAATTATTTTTATTAATCAGGGATGATATATTTATTGAGTCCCATAATTAAGATTATGTTATGAAAAAGTGTTTTTTGAACTTGAAAAGTTTTTTAGCAGTATTTGTATGTATATTGAACATACTGAATGTGAATGCACAAGAGTCAGGTAAACCGTCGGTCTATATTGACTATTTTACGCGTTCGACAAATGTTCCGTTTGTTTGGGTGGAGGGTTTGCGTAATCATGTGATTGAAGGAATTCAGAATCTCGATCGTGTAATATTGACAGATGTTGACTCACAGGATGCTTTGCGCATAGAAAAGGAAAGGCGCGAGTCGGGCGAATTGTCTTCAGGTGAAGATAATGATATGGAACGTGTAGCGGCAATGAGCCAGTTGGGTGCAAATTACATAATACAGGGTTTCGTCAGTTCTATGACGACCAATAAGGAAAAAATGAGTGATGGCAGTATATATTATTCAGCATCTATTGCTTATACATTAAAAGTCATTAATCCTAAAGATGGTACTTTGGTCGGTTCAAAAACTTTCAAGCATGGAGAAGGTATAACAGACTCTAGTACGGGTGATACTCCAGACGAGGCTATAAGCAAGGCGTCGGCCAAAGCAGTGAAGGCTGTTCGTGATTTTATTGACGAAAACTTCAAACTGGAGGGAACAATTCTGGAAATCAGCGAGGCAAAGAAAGATGAGGCTAAAGAACTTTACATCAGTTTAGGTTCTGCACACGGTGTTAGTGAGGATACTTATTTCTCAGTATGTGTATCGCGTCAGATAGCCGGCAGAACTTCTTTTAAGGAAATTGGCCGTCTGAAAGTTAAAGCTGTTGAAGGTGATGATATTTCTTTGTGTGAGGTTAAAAAAGGCGGAGAAGAAATCAAAAGTGCAGTTGACGCTAAACAGAATGTTATAGTAAGGCTGATGCCAAAACCTAAGAGTTTCCTTGATAAGGCTGCAGATGCGGTAAATAAGTTGTAATTACAAGTTAAGTTAAAGAGAAAGCATGATAAATAGAATTCTCAGCTCGGTGTTTTTTTGTATGGTTCTGTGCACAAAGATTTGTGCGCAGAACTATTCAAGTGATGTTACGCTTGTACAGCAGGATGGCAATACGGCTACTGTCTTGGCTACGGCAGTTGATGAGAAAAAGAAGGATGCAGCATTGCTCGCGTCCAAATCTGCATTTAATACTCTGTTTTATTCCGGTATTGTCGGGGTAAAGAACAATAGTCCTCTTATTGCAGTAAAGAGAACTGATTATGATTATCGTTTCTTTTCCGAGTCCAGGTATTTGAATTATGTCAGTGGCGAGATTGAAACTGTGAATAGTGAAAAGGTCGGAGGTAAGTATCGTGTAACTGTGAGATTGACAATCTTGCTCAAAGCATTGTGTGATGATCTTCGGCAAAATAATATGGTTTTGAATCCGACCTGGACTGACTCTAAAGCCGTCAAGGCTACTGCATCGTTGAATCCGACAATAGTAATTGTTCCTGACATGATTGACGGAAGCGACCTTGCAACTTTGCGCCAAAAAGTTCTTGATGATCCTGTATTGAAATATGCTGTGCGAAAACTAACAGATGAGTTCAACCGCCATGGATATACAACTCAGGATGCATTCAATATTCTTCAGAATCAGATAAATTCTGCAATGATGAATACTGGTAACCAGACTGATATCGCTACAGAGATTATGAAAAGGATTCCTGGTGATATTGTTGTGAATGTTGATGCAAAAGTCGTAACGCAAGGCAATGAAAGCGAATGCATATTAATGCTTCATGCACTTGAAAAGCAAACCAGCAATAATTTGTCGGATGCATCTTTCCCTAGCGGCAGGTATATGACAAATGAGCATATCAAATTGGTAGATTATGCTATAAAGCAGATAAAAGGTGATTTCTTCAGTACACTACAGTCTAAGTTTGAAGATATAATACAGCAAGGACGTACTGTTGTCATAGATATGGGATTGTCTCAATCTGTAAATGATTGGGATTTTGACCAGGAATCACCTGAAAACGGCAACTACTTCAAGGATGAACTTTTAGCATGGTTGGAGTCGCATTGTCATCAGAGTGTTCCTAATATTACTCTTGATACCGACAAGGGTATGCAGGTACGCATGAATATTCCTTTATGGAATGCTGAGAAAAATAAGTCATATACGTTGTCCAACTTTAGCAGTGATTTAAGAAAGTTCTTCAAAAGTCAGTTAGGTGATAACTATAAGGCAAATGTAAGGGCAAGTGGACAAGGTATAAATGTAACGATTGAATGAACATTCTAAATTTGTTGCAATTGTTGTTTTTTTAAATTCTACAGAAATGAATAAAACTCTTATAGCAACTTTGATGTTTGTCCTTTGTATGCCGATTTTCGCGCAAGGGGATATACAATTTACTCTTTTGCGGACTACACAAAAGGATTTGCCGCAAAGTGTATCTGATGCTTTGGACCTTAAATTGAAACAGGTGCTAACCCGCAACAGTGCGGGAGCATCTGACAGTTATAATGTTTTTGCTATAGAGCCTGCTATAGAACTTGCAAATGTTATGACGTCTGAAGGTTTGACCCAGAATGTTTCTCTTGCTCAAGGCGAAATAACACTTATTGCAAAGAACAGAATTGACGGCACGATGTATTATAGCATGGTTATTCCTGTGAGCGGCAATGCTGTCGGAGATAAAGAGAAAGCACTGAAGGCACTTGTAAACAATATAAAGGTGACGAACACTGCTTTTACTCGTTTTATACGTTTGTCCAGACAGAAAATCGAAGATTATTATGCTTCAAACTGTGGGGTGATTATACAGAATGCACAAGAACTGTATGAGCAGAAAAAATATCAAGAAGCTATGAGTTACTTGTCGGCTGTATCCAAGATGCTGCCGTGCTACGAACAGGCGTCAGTTCTTATATCGGAGATAGCCAAGCAGATGCCTGAAGCCCGTGATACAGTGATTATTGAAAGGACTGTCGAAAAGCCTGTGGAAGTTGAGAAGATAGTCGAGGTGGAAAAAATCGTAGAAAAGCCGGTGGTTGTCGAGAAAGTCGTAGAAAAACCGGTAATAGTAGAGAAAGAGAAGCCGGTAGCGGATACACCGAAATCTGATTATGAAATATCTGTCTCTGTAAATGACCTTGATGTGAAAATTTTGCGTTGTTATGGTAATATGACACAACGCCGCATAACTATAGAGATGGAGGTCATAAACAGAAACAGTTCTATTGATCTGGCTTCAGTATACTTCAACTATGCATATACTTCAGACGGGGTGGAATGTGAGAAGTTGGGAGCATTAGAAGATGCAAGCAAGAAGGCATTCGGCGTGAAGTTCCCTTCAGCCGTAAAACTGAAACAGAATTATTATGTACTGAATGTGCCAAGCAAGATATCAAGTTTCAGCTATCTCGAATTTGTAATTAGAAATGCAAAAGTAATAGTACGGAATTTACCTGTTGAATGGTAATTTATTAAAGATGCAATTATGAAAATAATCATAAGTCTGTTTTGTCTTATTGTTATGTCTGTGAACGGTTATGCGCAGACGAAAGTCCTGGATAGCAGCTCGAAGAAGACGCCCGAATGGTTGAATACAGCTGTGGATGAGGCACTTGTCGTGACTGTTACAGCCAACACTTTGGCAGATGCACAGTCGAAGGCTTTGTCTGAGATCTTTGAACGAATCATACAGGCTGTTGCAAGTAATGTTGCCGTGACATCGAAGAATGAACTTTCTGAAGTCAATGTGAATGGGCAGATAGATTCTAAGGATGTCTTTAACAGAATATCAAAAATGAAATCTGCCAGCTTGCCGTTCTTGAAAGGTGTATCACTGTCCAATGTCGAAGATATATATTGGCAAAAATTGCGTAATAAATCTACTCTTGTAGAATATTATGAATATTCTGTGAAATATCCGTTTACAAAGGCTGAGCAAGATAAGCTTATCGCAGAATTTGAAAAGTTGGATGCTGAAAAGGTTGCCCAGTATGAGGAGCTTGAACAAAAAATCAATGAAATCGAATCGGTTGAGGAAATTGGTGATTGTATAGCACAGTTGAATGCGCTTATTGAATATTTTTTTGATGAGGTACGCCAGAGTCAGGCTGAAGCTCTTCAAAAACGGTATAAGATGTTGTACGATGCACTTACCGTGACTGGAACTTTCATTGAGTCTGGGAAATATAAATGCCAGCTGCTGCTTGACGGAAATCCGATAAACGTATCTGTCGCTCCGAAAGTTCTGTCGAATTGCGCAGGACAGCTTGCCGCTTTGCCGAGTGACGGTGGATTTATAATATCGTATAATGCTGTAGACTGCTTGCCTGAAGAGGATAATTATCTTGATATAACATTTCGCATAAACGGCAAGAAATTGGAGCATAAGGCATTTCTTTCTGAAGAATCCGGTGCCGGCGGTGCTTCATTCAGTGTCGTTCCGGAGGGTAAGTTGATGCTTATGGCTGATTCGGTAGATGTCGGTTCAAGAACTATTACCGGCATCAACATACGTTTGACGTTGAATAATCGTGGAGGGCTTCCATTTGGCCTTAAATCCATAGAAATACACATTCCGGAGATTTCTGCTCCAATTGTTTTTGACGATATCGATAATGTCTATACAACAAAGGGAATTGTGCAGGTTAAGGCTAAGGCCGAGGGTTGTTTTACTGTAAAAGAAGATAAAGGAACATCTGTGTCTCTTGTAAAAGGAGCTGTCTCATTTGTTAACCCTCAGACGGGTGAAGTTGAACGTAAACGTATTTCACTACCTTATGCGACAAATTGGAAATGATATAAAACTAGATTACTAACCCCCAAAAATTATTGATTATGAAAAGGAATTTTATGTATCTGATGCTGGTCCTCGCTGTGCTTTTTGGTGGAGTTGCATCAGTCAGTGCGCAATCAAAGGCATTGGAGAAGGATGTAAAGAAGCGTGTTAAGGAACTTAAGAAAGAAGGCTGGAAGTTGCAGGCTAGTGCTACAACTCTCGACTATGCTATGTTGAAATATCGTACGTATCTTGAAGAAGACGAAGAAAACCGCATTCCGCTGACTGGAATTGCTGAAGGCAAGAATTTAAAAATCGGACGCGAAAATGCCATAATGAACGGCATTACGAGCTATGCCGGACGTGCAAAAGCACAAGTGGTAGGTAAGATGAAATCGTTGATGTCTTCAGATGCGGCGTCTGCATCTGAAGAAGAAATAGACAAATTCGGTGCCGCTTACGAAGCAGGTGTCAATGCAAAAATCGGCGGACTTGTAAAACAGCATTTTGTGCTGATTAGGGATATGGACAATGGACATAAAGAATTCAACGTGTTTATGTCTATTGATGAGACACAAGCGAAGAAGGCTAGAGAAGAAGCTGCGCTGGAGGCCAAAAAGAAGGCTGCTTTGGGTGATTTGTCGGAACAGGTGAAGGATTTTATCGGAGAGCCTGTTGAAGCTGAAGAATAAATTTGTTTTAGAAGGTTATATCTTGAGTGACTGATTTGATATCTTTAGATATAACCTTTTTATTTTTTACAGAATCATTTGTTATGAAAATATTAGAACTTTGCGTTATTTGTTTCTTTATGTCATTTCCGGTAATGGCGCAGAATGACGATGATTTTTTTGACGATTTTATGAGTAAGGAAATGGCTGATTTCGATAAGTTCATAGATGATGCAAATATGGATTTCATCAACTTCATGCGTGACCCGTGGAAGGAATTTGAAGCTGAAAAACCGATAATCAGACGTACCAAGCCCGAACCTGTAAAACCTGTCGTTTATGATATAAATGCAACTCCTAAAGACAGTAAGCCTTTTCGTCTTACCATAGAGGAAATACTGGACAGAACAAACAAAGAAGGTGGGCAGAAACCTAAGGTTGACGTAACGGATGTTGATGACCTTACATTCAAAAAACAAAATGAGAATGCCAATAAAAAGAAACCAGTTGTTGTGACTATTTCTGAAGATGACGCGAACATTGGTAATGATATACCCGTAATCAAGCCGGAGCAAAATGCCGCTAAAAAACAAGAGGAAAGCATAAAACCAGAAGAAAACATAGGCAAAGTTAATACGACAGTTGAAAAGCCTATAAAGAAGCCTGTAGTAGATATAAAACCTGATAATTCGAATCTCGGTGGCAACGCTAAGCCTGATGCTGCACGTGCCGATGCTTTATATGCCGGTGGTACAGGGCGTATGCCTGTGGAGTACGGAGATCAAACATTGTATTTTAAGAATTCTTTAAAAGGCAAGTGCCATCTTACAAATCTGAAAGAAAATGCTATTGCAGATGCGTATGAGAGCTTGTACAAAACTGATTATAAGTCTCTAATAGATGATTGCCGTAAGCTGGCTTCTGACCTTGATTTGAATGATTGGGGCATGTTTACTTTGGTGAGAACCATTTCTGACAAGTATTGTTCAAATGAGCATGAAAGCGTTGTCATGCAGCAATTTTTATTGAATGAAATGGGGTATAAGGTCAAGATGGCGAGAAATGGTGACAATAAGAAGATGTTGCTTTTTGTCGCGACTGATTGTATCTTGTACGGATGCCCATATATGTCATTGGAGGGAACTACATATTACAGCATAAATGACAAGGATGCAACTTCTTTCTTCATGTGCAGGAAGGATGCACCTAATGCCAAGAACAAGCTGGGCATGAGTATTGATGCTACACCTAAACTTGGCGGTCGCCTTGTTTCTTCCTCACATCAAACGCCTGGGGGAAATGTCAAGGTTACTGTTGACGTTCCAGAAGCATTGATGAATTTCTACAATAGTTATCCTCAGTGCGATTATGGCGTATATTTTAATGCTTCTGTAAATAGTAAAGTGGCAAATACATTGTTCTCAACATTCAAACCTTATCTGGCCGGTAAGAGCGAAGCTGAGGCCGCGGGACTAATCCTCAATTTTGTGCAGATGGGATTTGAATATAAGACAGATGGTGAACAGTTCGGCTATGAAAAACCGTTCTTTGTAGAAGAACTTTTCTATTATCCTTATTGCGATTGTGAAGACCGTTCCATACTTTTTTCATATCTCATAAGAAATCTTATGAATTTGGATGTGGTTCTTGTGGAATATCCCAACCATATGGCTACGGCTGTAAGGTTTAATGAAAATGTAAGCGGTGACTATATCATGGTAGGCGGGGAGAAATATATCATTTGCGATCCTACGTATATGGGGGCAGGTATTGGTGTAACGATGCCTCAATTCAGAAGTGTTGCAGGTAAGGTCTTGAAATATTGAACATAGGAAATGATGTCCTGTGCTCTATATGCATAAATGATGCAACTATTGTAAACTGTTGAGCGCACCTGTATGAATTTGGAATTTATTACGAACAGCATTTAAATAATCATTATTTGTTTAACACAATTTTATTAAGTATGAAAAATTTAATTATCCTATTTGTCGCAGTATGTAGTATATTGTTGACAGCTTGTTCTTCAAATACCCCAACTCAGGCGGTTGAAGATGCATTTGATGCACTTGTGAGTGGCGATTATGAAACATATGTAAGAAGCTTCTATGTTGAAGATAAATCAGACCCTGAGAAAGTAGATAGAGAAGTTGATGAATTTGTTCAAATGATTAAACGTAATGTAGAGAATAATGAAGATGAGAAACTTAAAAGCTATAAGATATTGAATGAAGAAAAAAGCAAAACCGGAAAATGGGTTAGAGTCTCTTATAGCGCAGTTTATTGGGGAGGTAAAGAAACTGGAGGTGATCTTTATCTGACAAAAGACGACGACGGAAGTTGGAAAATATTGATGTTCGGAACGGATAGATTGATGGATGAATAGTCGAAAGGAAAAATTGAATGTTGAGTAAATGATATAAACAAGAAAGATTATGAAAATATTAGATAAAATTGCCGGTTGGGTCAATAAACTTGATGCTAAACTTTTTGGTGGCTATGATGATAGTTATGAACCTCACTCTGGCAAATGTTTTATTCATGTACTTATTACGGTGATTATTGCCGGTATAGTATTGGCTATCACCCAAGTATTAACAACTGGTGAAAGTGCAGAGAAAACTGTGGAAACGATTGCTGGATTAGCAATTCTTATAGTCTTGATACGTGACATGATATCGGGCGTAAAGGCTGTAAGCGGGGTCGGCAAAAAAATTGGTTATGTATTCTTTAATTTGGTTTTGGCTACGGTGGCCTTTCAAATAGCAATGTATGCCATCTTTTTGCTTGTAATATTAATAGTCGGTTGGATTATTATTACTGTTATCTCCCCAAATAAAAAAGATAATGAATATGAAGTAACTTATAATGATGGAAGTTCTGAAAAGGTTAAGTCTCAGAGAGGATTGATGGGAGAAGAAACGATAGATACTAAATTTGGTACATTCGATCCCAATGACCCTGCATACAGAGAATGATTATATTTGAAGTGTAAGTTCAAGAGAAAGAGGGTTTTAAAAGGGCTTAAATAATATTTTGTATAAATGTAAAATACGGAATTTAAGTGGATTCCGTATTTTACATTTTAATTTATGCACCACTAACTTATTCAAACATAAAAGTTTTCATTACAGTACAAGGTTATTTCTGCATTTCTATAATGCATTTTGTTTTTATATCAGTAAGGTCGATAGATTTGCCTTATTCCTGTATGTAGACGTGCTGTACGCGGGTAGAGATGCATGTGAGCACTTCGTATGGGATTGTGTCGAGTGCATCGCTGAGTACTGTTACCGGCAGGTTGTCGCCGAAGATTGTCACCGTGTCGCCTTCATGGCAGTCTATGTCCGTGACATCTATCATGCAGACATCCATGCAGATGTTGCCTACGTACGGCGCTTTCTTGCCGTTGACGAGGCAGTAGCAGTGGCCGTTGCCGAGATGGCGGTTGAGGCCGTCGGCATATCCGATAGGTATTGCGGCGATGCGGCTGTCGCGTGTGAGGTGTCCCTTGCGACTGTAGCCGACAGTGTCGGCGGCAGGCACGTTGCGAATCTGCAGTATTGTTGTCTTGAGTGTTGCCACATTGTTGATTACTGCATTGTTGCGCGGATTGATGCCGTAGAGTCCGAGTCCAAGACGTACCATGTCGAGGTGGTATTCAGGGAAGTGCTCTATGCCTGCCGAGTTGCAGATGTGGCGCAGAATCTTGTGGCTGTAGGCCTGCTGGAGCTGTCGGCTGGCTTTGTCGTAAAGCTCGAACTGATGGCGTGAGAAACTGTCGAACTCGTCGCCGTCGCTTCCGACAAAGTGTGAGAATACTGAGCGCGGAACGAGTGCGTTCTGTTTGTGCAGTATGCTGATGAGCTTGTCCATGTCGTGCTCCGGGTCGAATCCGAGGCGGTGCATTCCGGTGTCGAGTTTGATGTGTATAGGGAAGTTGGTGATGCCTTCTCTTTCGGCTTCGTGTATGAGAGCCTCGAGTATGCTGAAACTGAATACTTCCGGTTCGAGACGGTAGTCGAAGAGAGTGTGGAAGGATGTCGTTTCAGGGTTCATAATCATTATGTTCGACGTGATGCCGGCGTTGCGCAGGTCTACACCTTCGTCGGCTACTGCTACAGCGAGGTAGTCGATGTTGTGGTCCTGGAGTGTCTTTGCAACTTCGACCGCTCCCATGCCGTAGGCCGATGCCTTTATCATGCATACCATCTTTGTTTCCGGTTTCATGAATGAACGGTAGTAGTTGACGTTGTCGACAAGGGCGTTGAGGTTTACCTCGAGTATGGTCTGATGAACTTTCTGAGTGAGAAGGTCGGAGATGCGCTCGAAGTGGAAACAGCGTGCACCTTTTATGAGTATGAATTCGTCGGCAAGCTGTCTGAATGTGTCGCTGGAAATGAACTCGTCGGTTGTGGCGAAGAAATGCTTCTCCATATTAAATAGGTGGGCACATGACGATATGTCCTTTCCGACTCCTATGATTTTGCTTATGCCGCGGCTTTCGGCCAGCGATGCTACGCGTGAATAGAGTACTTCGGCTGTCTCTCCGCTCTGAAGTATGTCGCTGAGTATGAGCGTGCGTTTCTGACGGCTCGTGTCGGGACGGCGCGACATGAAGTCGAGGGCTATGTCGAGCGAGTGTATGTCGGAGTTGTATGTGTCGTTGATGAGTGTGCATCCGTTGCGTCCGTTCTTGACTTCCATCCTCATGGCTACAGGTTCGAGGCGGCTCATGCGCTCCATGATTTCGTCGATGGATGCAAGCTTCTGAAGCTGTGTGCATACGGCGAGGCATGTGAGCGAGTTGCGTATTGATGCATCGTCGATGAACGGTATGGTGAATGTATGCTCTTTCCCGTCGATGGTTACTGATATTTCAGTAGTTCCGGAGTTTTTCTTAATGCCGACAACTGTTATGCCTTCGGCGCATGTGCCTTGGGAGGCTTCCTGCCATGCTGTTACGGCTGTGGTGTCAGGCAGTGCGGCGCGGCACGCACGTATGACAGGGTCGTTCATGTTGAGCACTGCTTTCGGTGCAGCGGAGAGCAGGCACATCTTTTCCTTGCATTTCTCTTCGTAGGATGTGAAGTTCTCCTGATGAGCTTCGCCTATGTTTGTCATGACGCCTATGGTCGGTTTGATGATTGAGGCGAGGTTCTGCATTTCTCCAGGCATGGATATGCCGGCTTCGATGATTGCCACGTCGGTGTTCTCGCCAATGAGCCACAGCGACATTGGCACACCTATCTGTGAATTGTAGCTTCTCGGGCTGCGGCATACGTTGCAAGATGGTGATAGCAGCTGGTAGAGCCATTCCTTGACTGTGGTCTTGCCGTTGCTGCCGGTTATGGCTATGACTGGTATGTCGAAGCGCATCCTGTGGTATTCGGCCAACTGCTGGAGAGCCTTGAGCGTGTCGCTGACTACGAGGAAGTTTGCATCGGCACAGTCGGACATGTCGCCGGGCACGGCACTTACTACAAAGTTGCGCACACCGTTTTTATAGAGTTCGCCGATGTAGCGGTGGCCGTCGTTGCGTTGCGTCTTGATGGCGAAAAACAGTGTTTCTTCTGGAAAACAGAGTGAACGGCTGTCGGTCAACAGCCAGCTGATGTCAGCACCGGCATTGCCGTGGCGTTCGGCTTTGATGATGTCGGCTATTTGTTCAATCTTGTATTGCATAATGATAATTCTTCATCCATATTGATGTATGGATGTTTTTCTGTTAGTTTAATTATTTTGTTTTTGGTGTTCTCGATGAATTTGGCGTATGCTTCCGACTCGGGTGCAAACGGGCGGTGTGCCAGAGCTGTCTGTATGGCTCTGCATTCATCGGCCAGTTTGACTGTTGCCGTGCTGAAGAAACATCCGGAGAAGAGTTCCCAGATATAATCGACAGCGAGGGCGGAAGGGTGAAGCATGTCGTCGGCATAGAAGCGGTAGTCGCGCAGTTCGTCCATCATAATCTCGTATGCAGGAAAATAGTGGCAGAACGAGGGGTGGGACGAACAGATGGCATCGACGGCCAGAAGCAGTCCTGCTTTGCTCAGCTGGTTGGCGTGGAATCCGTCCTTGCGGTGCCTGATGGGGCTGACGGTGAAGATTATCTCGAGCTTCGGCGACATGGCCTTGAGGTCGGCGACAAGTTTGTCCCATTCGGACACTATAGCTTCGGGAGTAAGGCGTTCGCGCAGGAAGAGCTTTTCGTCCTGCTTGTGGCAGTTGGCCACGACGGAGCCGTTCTGCTTGAGGCGGTAAATCCACGACGAGCCGAAAGTGATGATGAGTTTGTCAATGTTTTTGAGTTGAACCGATGCTTTTGCGATTGAAGAATTGATGGTTGAAATGCAGTCGGGCAGGGTGGCCGATGAGAAGCGGCTGTGGTGCATCCAGCTGTGCCACATGCCGTCGGAACCGCAGAACAGTTCTTCGTCGCCTTCGCGGTAGATGCGTCCTGCTGCTGTCTGGCGCAGGGCTTGTGCGATTGACGATGGATTGTAGAGTGTCCCGAAAGGGTTTGCCAGACAGTTGAATTTTGCCGATTCCAGCCTCGCGCCTATGTTGTCGGCGAAGCATGACCCCATGAGCATAATCTTGTCTGAATGGAGTATTTCGGAACTGATTGCCGGCATTTCAACCTTTGTAAACAAATTAGGCATCGTTAGTGCAATATTTTTTCACAAATGTAAACAACTTTCATTTAAATTCGTAATTTTGCAAGGTTATAAATGCTGAAAAATGGCTGATATCTCGAATTTTGAACTGCTTTCAAGTATTGACGAGCCTTCGGATCTTAGAAAACTGGATGTTCATCAATTACCGCAGCTGTGCGATGAACTGAGACACGACATTATCAATGAACTGTCTGTAAATCCGGGACATCTGGCTTCTAGCCTGGGTGTGGTGGAACTTACCGTTGCGCTTCATTACGTTTATGACACTCCATATGACAGACTGGTTTGGGACGTAGGGCATCAGGCCTACGGACATAAGATATTGACGGGACGCAGAAAGGTTTTCTGCACCAACAGAAAACTGCATGGAATACGTCCTTTCCCGTCTCCTCTTGAAAGCGAATATGATACTTTTACCTGCGGACATGCTTCTAACTCTATCTCCGCCGCCCTCGGTATGGCTGTTGCCGCCAGGCTGCGCGGCGAGAAGCGCAATGTGGTTGCCATAATCGGTGACGGCGCCATGAGTGGAGGACTTGCCTTTGAGGGTATAAACAATGCTTCGACCATTCCGAACGATATGCTCATCATCCTGAATGACAATGAAATGTCGATTGACAGGAGCGTGGGCGGCATGCGCAAGTATCTGCTTGAACTCACTACGAACGACACTTATAATGCACTCAGATACAAAATCTCGCGCAAGCTGTTTGATTGGGGTATTCTTAATGAAAACAGACGCAAGGGCATCATAAGGTTCAACAACAGCGTCAAGTCTATACTGACCAAACAGAGAAACATATTTGAGGGTATGGACATCAGGTATTTCGGACCTGTTGACGGACATGACGTGATAGAACTGGTCAGGGTGTTTAGGGCTATAAAGGATATGAAGGGACCGAAGCTCCTGCATGTGCACACAAAGAAAGGCAAGGGCTATAAACCTGCTGAAAAGAATGCCACTGTCTGGCATGCTCCAGGACGGTTTGACGCCAAGTCGGGAGAGATTCTTGTGTCTGATGCGGATGTGACGCAACCTCCGAAGTTCCAGGATGTCTTCGGCAAAACTCTTCTTGAACTGGCGAGGGCCAATGACAAGATTGTCGGTGTCACGCCGGCTATGCCTACGGGATGTTCAATGAATATAATGATGAAGGCTCTTCCTGACCGTACGTTTGATGTCGGCATTGCTGAGGGGCATGCCGTGACGTTCTCTGCCGGAATGGCAAAGGACGGGCTTATGCCGTTCTGCAACGTCTATTCTTCGTTCATGCAGAGAGCTTACGACAACATCATACATGATGCCGCCATACTGAATCTGGATATGGTGCTTTGTCTTGACCGTGCCGGACTGGTGGGCGAGGACGGGCCTACGCACCACGGTGCTTTCGATATGGCTTATCTCAGGCCTATTCCTAATCTGACGATTTCATCGCCTTATGATGAGCATGAGCTTAGAAAACTTATGTACACGGCACAGCTCCCTGGAAAAGGGGTCTTCGTGATAAGATATCCTAGGGGGCGTGGGTCGAGGCTCGACTGGCAGTGTCCTCTTGAGGAGGTGCCTGTTGGACGAGGCCGTAAGCTGAAGGATGGATGCGACGTGGCGCTGCTGTCTATAGGTCCTATAGGAGTGGAGGCCGCAATGGGCATCAGGCTGGCAGAGGCGAAAGCCGCGGCTGAAGGCCGTGAATTGAGCATCGCTCATTATGATATGCGTTTCCTTAAACCTTTGGATTCGGATATTCTCGATGAGGTGGCTGATAAGTTTAAAAAGGTGGTCACAGTTGAAGACGGGGTCCTCAAGGGGGGCATGGGGAGCGCTGTGCTTGAATATTTTTCTGATCATGACAAATACTTGAAAGTCAGACGCATCGGACTTCCAGACATGTTCGTGGAACACGGAACGGTGGATCAGCTGCGCAAGATAGTGGGTATGGATAAGGATGCTATAGCAGATGTGCTCCTGAAGATATGACGGCCGCTGTCTGTTGTTTGTACGATATTTAAAAGTTTTTAGGATATGAAAATAATCATTGCCGGTGCAGGTTCTGTTGGAACACATTTGGCACGTATGTTGTCGAATGAGGCTTTCAATATTGTTCTTATAGATGAGAGCGAAAGCAAGCTGAGTAAGGTAAATGAACTTGATATCATGACATTGTGCGTTTCGCCTACGTCTATCAAGGGACTGGTGAATGCGGATGTCGAACATGCCGATTTGTTTATTGCTGTAACTCCGCATGAGAGCGAGAACATCATGTGCTGCATGCTGGCAAAACAGTTGGGTGCAAAGCGTACGGTTGCGCGTATCGACAATTATGAGTATCTGAAGCCTGAACACAGGGAACTGTTTGAACGGATGGGCATCAGTTCTCTTATTTATCCGGAAATGCTTGCCGGACAGGAGATTGCCGAGTCTATACAGTTGAGCTGGGCTCGTCAGTGGTGGAGGTTCAACGACGGCGAGCTTGTGCTGGTGTGTGTGAAGATGCATCAGGCCGGAATCCTTATAAACAAGACTCTTAAGGAACTTAACAAGGAGCATCATCTCTTCCATGTCGTGGCCATAAAGAGAAATGGCGAGACAATAATTCCGCGTGGAGACGACTGCATATATGTGAATGACCTCGTGTTCTTCATGACCAAAAAAGATGACGTTGACCTGGTGCGCATACAGACGGGAAAGGAAAATTATCCGCCTGTCAAGCATGCTGTCATTGTAGGCGGCGGAAAATTGTCGGTTAGAACCAGCTGGGCCATTCCCAACAATATCAACCTGAAGATTATTGAGGCCGACGAGAGCCGATGCGAGAAGCTGTGTGAGATTGTCAAGGACGGAGTAATGATAATACAGGGCGACGGACATGACATGGGACTTCTCTACGACGAAGGGCTTAACCATGTTGAGGCTTTCATCTCGCTTACGGACAATGATGAGGAAAACATACTTGCATGTGTGACAGCCAGAAAGAAGGGCGTGAGAAAGACTATCGCGCAGATTGAGAATTCTGACTATTTCGATATGGCCGAGGATTTGGACATAGGTACCATAATAAACAAGAAGACAATTGCGGCAAGTCATATATATAAGATGCTTCTGCAGGCAGATGTGGACAACGTGAAGATGCTCAACGTGGCTGATGCGGATGTGGCTGAATTTATTGTCAAAGAGGGGTCTAAGGTGACTCAAGATACTGTAATGGAACTTGGACTTCCGAAGGGGGTGAACTTCGGCGGACTGATACGTGACGGCAAGGGCATGCTCGTGTCCGGACGTACGGTGCTGAGGCCCGGCGACAAGGTCGTTGTGTTCTGTCTGGCGTCTACTCTTAAGAAGCTGGACAAGTATTTCAGGTGATTCTTCAATATTTCGGTTATGAGAAACTGGAAACTTACACTGAAGCTTATCGGCATATTGCTGTTTATCGAGGCGGCGCTTCTCTTTTCGTGCATGTGCGTTTCGTGGTTCTACGGCGAGGACGTGATGCCGTTTGTATGGACGATACTTATTGCAGTTGGAGTCGGATTCATATTCCAGATTCTGGGGCTGAATTCGGGGAAATCTATAGGACGGCGTGACGGATATTTCGTCGTTTCGGTCACGTGGGTGGTCTTTTCGTTCATCGGCATGTTGCCTTTCCTGTTTGACGGATGTATAAAAGATGTGGCTTCGGCTTTTCTGGAAACGATGTCCGGATTTACGTCGACAGGTGCAACGGTGATAGATGATATGAGCAAGGTGCCTAACGGCATAATATTCTGGCGCAGTATGACGCAGTGGATAGGCGGTTTCGGAATAATATTCTTTACGATTGCCGTGCTTCCTGCTTTCGGTGTCGGCGAAGTCAAACTTTTTGCCGCCGAATCGGTAGGCCCTATAAGCCAGAAGGTTCATCCGCGTATAAGCATAGCCGCAAAGTGGATATGGAGTGTGGATATGCTCCTTACGTTGGGGTGCATAATATCCTTGCTGTTGTGCGGCATGGGTGTCTTTGATTCTGTAAACATCGCTATGGCTACTGTTTCGACTGGCGGTTTTGCTCCTACGAGCATGCTCCTGCATGATGCCTATAACTCTCGTGCCATAGAATATGTCATTACATTTTTCATGTTTGCATCGGGTATAAACTTTACTTTGCTGTATTACACCATATTGAGGGGGCAGGTGAAGAATTTCTTCAGAGACGCCGAACTGAGGTGCTATTTGATAATTGTTCTGGCAGCTGTGGCTGCATGTACCCTTGTGCTTCATGTTGTCAACGGAAAAGAACTTGAGGAGTCGTTCCGCGCTTCTGCGTTCACGGTTGTGTCGCTTCAGACAACTACCGGATTTACGACTTATGACTATACGTTGTGGCCTGATATGCTCACTCCTATATTGCTTCTGGTGATGGTGTGCGGCGGATGTTCGGGTTCGACAAGCGGTGCATTCAAGTGTATCCGTTTGTCCATGATAGCGCGTATACTCAAGAATGAATTTACACGCATTCTTCATCCGCAGGCAGTACTGCCGGTGAAGATAAACGGAAACGTGATTTCGTCTTCTGTCAGGCAGACGTTGCTGGCATTTACGTCGATATATGCCATTTCAATAGTCGTCGGCATACTGGTGTTGTGCTTTTGCGGGGTAAAGTTTTACGAATCGATAGGACTTTCGATTTCTTCTCTAGGCAATGTCGGTCCTGGAATAGGATATTTCGGCCCTTCGCATACCTTCTCGGTGCTTTCGCCTATGGCCAAGTGGACTTGTTCGTTTCTGATGCTGATTGGACGTCTGGAAATATTCCCTATCATATTGATATTCACAAGAAGTTATTGGAAAAAAAGCTGAAAGTGTTGTTTTAACATCTTTTGTGCCCAAATGGAACAGCGGGCTCAATATGTTGAAGATAATCTTTTATATATTTGCATTTTTAAAGACCGGCTGATGCTGCAAATGATCTAATTATATAAACAATATCCAATGAAAACGTACAAAATTGTAAACAATCTTGTAGGTTGGCTCATTTTTGCGATAGCTGCATTCACCTATTGTTCAACGATAGAACCGACTGCAAGTTTCTGGGATTGTCCGGAATTCATTACCACGGCTTACAAGTTCGAGGTCGGACATCCGCCCGGCGCACCATTCTTCATGATGGTCGGAAAGTTCTTTACGCTCTTTGCCGACGACCCTACTCAGGTGGCCAAGATGGTAAACACAATGTCTGCACTGCTTAGTGCCGGATGTATATTGTTCCTTTTCTGGACTATCACTCATCTGGCAAGGAAACTTATCGTCAGAGGCGAGCGGGAAATGACAGTTGCCAACATTGTTGCAATAATGGCTTGCGGTGTGTGCGGTTCACTGATATACACGTGGAGTGATACATTCTGGTTCAGCGCCGTGGAAGGCGAGGTATATGCCTTTTCTTCATTCTTTACGGCACTGGTGTTCTGGCTTATCCTCAAATGGGAGGACAATGCAGACAAGCCTCACAGCGACAGGTGGATTGTGATGATTGCATACCTGGTGGGACTTTCTATCGGTGTGCATCTTCTGAACCTCCTTTGTATACCGGCCATCGTGCTTGTGTTCTATTACAGAAAGTATAAGAACCCAACATTGAAAGGTTCGTTGATTGCACTGTTGGTATCTGTTGTAGTGATATTTGCCGTGCTGTATGGAATCGTCCCAGGAGTTCTTAAAGTTGGCGGATGGTTTGAACTGCTGTTTGTCAATACCCTCGGGTTCTCTTTCAATACAGGACTTTATGTCTATCTGATACTTCTTGCCGCTTCTCTTATATGGGGTATATATGAGAGTTCGCGCGACGGCGTTGCCGGCAGAACACGCATGAATATCGCATTTCTGCTGAGTGTCGCTTTGCTGGGCATACCATTCTATGGACATGGAACAGCTAGTGTGGTGGTAGGACTTGTGGTTCTAGCTGTATTGGCTTTCGTATTGTTCAATATACGCCAGGTGAGCAAGAGAATCGTGAATACGGCATTGCTTTGCATGATGCTTATAATGATAGGCTTCTCTACATACGCAGTAATTGTGATACGTTCGACAGCCAATCCTCCTATGGATCAGAACTCTCCTGAGGATGTGTTTACGCTGGGCGACTATCTCGGACGTGAGCAGTATGGACAGAAACCGCTTCTTATCGGACCTGCATACAATTCCAAACCAGAGGTTGTGATGGGCGAGAATGGCTACATGTACGCGACCAAGGTGGGTGCACCTGTATATCAGCGCAAGGATAAGGCAAGTCCGGATGAGAAAGATCAGTACATAAAGATACGCAACAATATCGACTATGTTTACCCGATGAATCAGCAGATGCTCTTCCCGAGACTGTTTGATTCAGGCCATGCCGCTGATTACGAACAGTGGTTGGGCGGTGTGGAAGGCAAGTACGTCGATTATGACGTAGCAGGCCACATCTCGCAGGTTAAGATGCCTACACAGTGGGACAACCTGAAGTTCTTCCTTTCGTACCAGGTGAACTTCATGTACTGGCGATATTTCATGTGGAACTTTGCCGGAAGACAGAACGACATCCAAGGCAACGGAGAGCTGGAGCACGGCAACTGGATTACCGGTATACCAGTGCTTGATAATCTCAGATTGGGCGATCAGAGCAAGCTTCCTGAGGACTTGAGAACCAACAAGGGACACAACGTGTTCTACTGTCTGCCTCTGATTCTTGGTATCATAGGACTTATATGGCAGGCTTACAGGGGACAGAAGGGCATCCAGCAGTTCTGGGTTATATTCTTCTTGTTCTTCATGACAGGTCTGGCCATCATCCTGTACCTCAACCAGACACCTCGCGAACCTCGTGAACGTGACTATGCATATGCCGGTTCGTTCTATGCGTTTGCAATATGGTGCGGATTGGGCATCGCCGCCATTTATGGATGGGTGAAGAAGCTTCTCAAGTCAAAGAGCTCGAGTGATGCTTCGGCCAAATTGGCTGCAGTTATAGCCTTTGTTCCGGCAGTGGCAGTGCCTTTGCAGATGGTCAGCCAGACATGGGACGACCATGACAGAAGTGATAGGTATATGTGCCGTGACTTCGGATTGAACTACCTGCAGACGATACCTCACGACGGCATCATCTTCACCAACGGTGATAACGATACCTTCCCGCTCTGGTACAATGAGGATACCGAGGGCAACCGCACCGACGTGCGCGTATGCAACCTCTCATATCTGCAGACAGACTGGTATATCGACCAGATGAAGCGTCCTGCCTATGAAGGCAAGGGACAGTCGAGTCCGCTGCCTATCACATGGAACAGGCTTCAGTATACAGCCGGCAAGAATGAGGTTGTCGAGGTTAACCCTCAGCTTCCTTCAGGCGACGGACAGACAATCAAGGATTTCATCCTCGAACAGTACCGTACCAACCCTGCTGAGGCGCGCAAGCTCTTCGGTGACGAGCCGTTCGAACTTACCAACGTGATGAAGAATTTCGTGCTCAACGAACAGCTCGACCCTATGTTCAGATGCATCCCTAGTGATACTGTATACGTGAAAGTCGACAAGGAAGCTGTACGCAAATCCGGAATGATGATTCCTGGCGACTCTATACCTGACCGCATGACAATAAGTCTCAGCGGAATCAAGAGCCTCTACAAAAAGGATCTCATGATGCTCGAGATGCTCGCGCAGTCGCAGTTCCGTCGTCCTATCTACATGTCGACGACCGTCGGCTCAAGCAACTACGGCAATCTTTACAAGAACTTCATTATGGAAGGTCTTGCGTACAGAATCACTCCGTTTACCTTCAACAGCAATACACCTATGACTACTGTTGTTGACTCGGAAATTATGTACGACAATATGATGAACAAGTACAAGTACGGCAATCTGAAGCAGCGTGGCCTCTACATCGACGAAACATCGATGCGCATGTGCTACACTCATCGTCGTTGGTTCTCTGAACTGATAACGAAGCTTCTCGAGGAGGGCAAAAAGGACAAGGCCAAGAAGGCGCTCGAGAAGTGTGCTGTCGAGATTCCTGACTACAACGTCCCTCACGACGTAGGTTGCGGTTCGCTCAGCATCGCTACCGCCTACGTTCAGTGCGGAATGCCGGAGAAGGGAGAAGCCATCTTCAATGCTCTCGAAAAGAAGGCTGTCGAGTATGCCAACTGGTATCTCGGACTCAGCGACAGACGTTTCGGCAATGCCGTAGAAGATTGCATCAGACAGCTGAATATTCTGGAGCTTATATGGCGCAACTATTCAAAGATGGCCAACGACAAGCTTGAGAACGGACAGCCGGCAATGGGCAAGAAGGCTCCTGCATATGCCAAGAAGGCTGCCGAGATGGAGAATATGCTTAATTCTTTGTACATGAAATTACAGAGCAAGGCCTCTCAGGCAGGCGTTTCATTGCAGTGATGATTATAGAACAACCCAGCAAGTTCCTGAGGTGGATTTATCCGAGCGCTATCTGGAGGATGAACCCAAACGAGAAGGCTGTTTATTTGACCTTCGATGATGGGCCCATCCCCCAGTCGACGCCCTGGATTGTTGAAACCCTTGACAGATACGGCATAAAAGCTACATTTTTTATGGTCGGAGACAATGTGAGGAAATATCCTGAACTTTTGGAACTGATCAAATCGAGAGGCCACAGGTTGGGCAACCACACGTTCAATCACATAGGCGGATTCAGGTGGCTGAGCCATAAGTATCTGTGGAATGCCAACAAGGCCGACAAGCTGATACATTCGAATCTCTTCAGGCCACCTCATGGATGGATGAAGACGGAACAGTATCTGAGGCTGAGGAAACATTACACCATCATCATGTGGGATGTCGTTACGCGCGACTACAGCAATAGGCTTACAGCCGATGATGTTGTAGAAAACGTTAAAAAGTATACGCGTAACGGTTCTATAATAACATTCCATGATTCCCTCAAAAGCATTGACAAGTTGAAGACTGCTTTGCCCGAATCGATAGAATGGCTGAAGGAACAAGGTTATGAGTTCAGAATCTTTGATGCAAACCAGCAGAGAAGCCGGCATCTCAAATGATATGGATTTCAACAGAAATAAAGGAATAGCAGAACGTATAAAGGCCGAGGCGATGAGTCTCGGCTTTTCTGCATGTGGAATATCGAAGGCGGAACCCGTTGCGGAACCTTATGCAGATGCATTCCGCGAGTGGATAGCCGCGAAGCATAATGCCGGTATGGCGTATATGGAAAACTGGGTCGACCTTAGGCTTGACCCTGCTTTGCTTATGGAGGGATGCAGAAGTGTCATTTCTTTGGCCATGAACTATTTTCCCTCAAAGAAACTTCGTCCCGATCAGTATCAATTCTCCTATTATGCTTATGGCAAGGATTATCATGATGTAATGAAGTGTCGGATGCGTGCCTTGCAGGAACGTATATCCCAACTGGCAGAAGAAATGCTGCACATGGACAGTTCGGCCCTGCATTTCAGATTGTGCTGCGATACAGCACCTATTCTTGACCGCTACTGGGCATGGCGCTCAGGATTGGGATGGATCGGCAAGAATACGAATCTGATTATACCCCGTGCCGGCAGCTTCTTCTTCCTTGGCGAGATTCTGGTGGACCTTGACTTGGAGTGCGACAGCCCCATGGAACCGCGTTGCGGCAAATGTACCGCATGCTTAGATGCCTGTCCGGCAAAGGCGTTGAAAAGCCCTTATGTGCTTGATGCAAACCTGTGCCTTTCCTATCTCACGATAGAAAACCGCGGCGCCATACCACGAGACATGTCCGCATGTCTGGGCAATTGCATCTATGGATGCGACAGGTGTCAGCAGGCATGTCCGCACAACCGTATGGCCGAGCCGACAAAAGTGGAAGAACTGCAGCCTACAGAACGTTTCCTCTCAATGAGCAAGGACGCTTGGTTGTCGCTGACTCAAGAGGAATACCGTGAAATATTCAAGGGTTCTGCAGTAAAAAGAGCAAAGTATGAAGGATTGATGCGAAATATAAATGTTGTGGCCGGAGTCTCTGGCAGGGGCTGAATAAGCGTCCGGAAGTTCATATTTGATGTGTTAATAATCTGTAATACTCCATTTTGGACTTTTTGACGGAGTAAATTAGCCTGTTCATTTTAACAATAGTATGATTATTTTGTTAACTTTGCAATGCTGATGTTGTCTGCATCATTGGCATTTGAATATTTCTTTTTGAAAACAGACTATGAAATCCGCGCACGCAGCAACCGGATGCTGCAAAGAAATACAATGCTTTATGTAGCCTCTCATATGAGGCCGGCCCTGCAGACTTGCTTCGGGGCAGACGACATCGGCCCGATGCACTCCGTGAAAAAGAATGCCGGATGAATGATTGATTTTTCATATTAATTATAAACTTAACTATTAACTATCATTATGGCAACAAATCCATTTTCACTTGAAGGTAAGATAGCGTTTATAACAGGTGCTTCTTACGGTATAGGTTTCAATATTGCTAAGGCTTTCCATGCAGCCGGAGCAACAATCGTGTTCAACGACATCAAACAGGAACTCGTCGACAAGGGACTTGCTTCATATAAGGAGTGCGGAATAGACGCCCACGGATATGTATGCGACGTTACAAACGAAGCTCAGGTTCAGGAGCTCGTGGCAAAGATTGAAAAGGAAATCGGTGAAATCGACATCCTCGTCAACAACGCTGGCATCATCAAGCGTATACCTATGCACGAGATGAAGCGCGAAGAATTCCAGCAGGTCATCGATGTTGACCTCGTAGGACCATTCATCGTATCTAAAGCAGTTCTTCCGTCAATGATGCGCCGTCGTCGCGGAAAGATAATCAACATCTGCTCTATGATGTCAGAGCTTGGACGTGAAACAGTTTCTGCTTACGCTGCAGCCAAGGGTGGACTCAAGATGCTCACACGCAACATCTGCTCTGAATACGGTGAATACAACATCCAGTGCAACGGCATAGGCCCGGGCTACATCGCAACTCCGCAGACAGCGCCGCTTCGCGAAATCCAGCCAGACGGAAGCCGTCATCCGTTCGACAAGTTCATCTGCGCAAAGACACCGGCAGGACGTTGGCTCGACCCTTCTGAACTCGGCGGTCCGGCTGTGTTCCTCGCATCGTCAGCATCCGACGCTGTAAACGGCCATATACTCTACGTTGATGGCGGTATCCTTGCTTACATCGGAAAGCAGCCGCAGTAAACCCTGATGTCACGCTGAAAGGAAACGTTTTTGTTTCCCGAAAAAAATAAAACCTCGAGGAGTCTCAGCCGATTTAAGCCGAACAGCCGTAATCGGAGGCGGGACTCCTCTTTCTGTCTTTACACATACGAAAAACATACACACACATATATTCAGCATCATGTTTCAATTCAGAAAAACTATCCTGTTGTCGGCCCTCACGGCCTTTGCAGCTTTCTGCACCGAGGCCGCCGAAACTCCAGTATCCATAGAAGTCAGCAACCCGCTCCCGCTCGAACGTGCCATGGAAATGGTCGAAGTGCCTCTGGCAAACATCGAGAAGAAGCTAGGTGGGGAGGGCGGCATAGTAGTAACAGACGCTGACGGACGCGAAATCCCCAGCCAGACAACCTACGACCGCAAGCTCATCTTCCAGGCAAGCGTTGCACCGCGAGGCAAGTCCGTCTATTATGTCAAGTCTGGCACACCTTCTGCTTATGAGTCGAAAGTCTTTGCCCGCATCTATCCTGATCGCCTCGACGACTTCGCCTGGGAGAACGACCGTGTGGGCTACCGCGCCTATGGCCCCGCTATACAGCGCCGTGGCGACAAACTCTACGGCTACGACCTGTTCAATAAACGCAATTCTTCCCTTGTTGTCGAAGGGTTTTACGCCTCTGAGCTTGACCCGGCTCTCTGGAAGATTGTAGGCAAGCTTCGCAGTGAAGGCCACGGCGATATAGCCGACGACGTCTACAACGCTTTCAGCTATCACGTCGACCACGGTCGTGGCATGGATTGCTACAAGGTTGGTCCCACTCTCGGAGCCGGCACCCCCGCCTTGCTTGCTGACGGCGGCGCTTCCATCGTTTATCCAAAGAGCTACGCCCAGTGTGAAATCCTAGAGTGCGGACCCCTGCGTCTCACTTTCCGTCTCACTTTCGGCAAGGAAAAGGTCAACGGTGCCGACGTTGTCGAGACACGTCTCGTCACCCTCGATGCAGGTTCCCACTTCTGCAAGACCGTTGTAGCCTATTCCGGATTGGCCGGAGAGACACCTGTGGCCGCCGGTATCATCGTGCACAACGAAAACCCTACGGCATATGTTCTAGATGCAAAGAACGGATACATAGGCTATGAAGACCTCGGTGATCCATATCTCTATAAGGAAAAGTACCGTGCAAAGCAGAACCCCGAGATGGGTAAGATATTCATCGGAACCGTGTTCCCGTCCAAACTCGCTTCGGCTGAGTACAGAGCCTTTACAAAGGAAGACCTGCCGAAACGCGGAGGCGGATCGTGCGGACACCTCCTCGGCATTTCGTCCGTCAAGCCAGGAGCCGACTTTACCTATTATTTCGGATCCGGATGGAACCGAAATTCCGAAACCGGAATCTCTTCGCTTGCCGATTGGGAACAGACAATCAGCAAATTCGCACAGTGCGTGAGAAAACCTCTTAAGGTGAAGGTTAGGTGAGGTTAGTATCAGTAATATTATATATTGCCGATTGTTAAGTAAATAAACCAGCTATTAGGTTATAAATGAATCAAGGCAGCTGCACCAATACATGTGCAGCTGCCTTGATTTTTTTCTTATCGGAACTCGTTCCTGAATGTGTATTTCTGTGTTCTGCGTTGAATTGATGAATAATCCGAGCTGGAAATTCCACCAAGAGAAAGTTGAGATATTTAGAATACTGTCGATGGCTATTTTTCCCACATGGTTTCTAATTGAGATATATTTATATAAGAATGAAAAATGAATCCGCAGGAATAGCGCATGCATGGCGTGTCCCCTCCGCGCTATGTTTCGTAATGCAAGAAAATTGCAGCACGCATGAAACTTTTTCTTATATAACGTGAAACGTGTCTGTAAATACGTGAACGTATTTTTGTGATGGATAAATAATCAGATAATTTTATGAAAAAGAATTACATTCCTTTGTGCCTGATGGCTTTGGGTCTGCCTTTTTGTGCCCATGCTCAATCGGGAACCGTTTCAATCGAAGGCGACAGCCAGATGCGTATAGACGCTGAATCGTCTTTTACAGTCAGCGAAGATGATGCGGCGCAGTCGTATCGTTGGATAGCTCCTGTGGGGTGCCGTATAGAGTCTGGGCAAGGTACACCTTCGGTCAAGATTCGTTCGACCTTCTTGTCTCAGGACAGTCCGTTGCGTGTGATACGTACGTTTTCAGACGATAGTGCCGACACTCTCAGTTTCGATGTTTCCTTTGTGCGTTATGTCAAATCTTTTAAAGATTATACGATAGCTCCTGGAGAGTCTGTAAATATTGGCGGTATTGAACGAACCGATGCCGACATCTATTATACACCAGCGGAAGATGGAATCGACGGTCAAGTTGTTGCTCACCGTGTGACCGTACAACCCGAAACGGGAAAATATGTAGATATGACACGTCCTTATCTTCAGACTGCGACATCGACGTCGATATGGGTAAGTTGGAAGACCTCGTTCAATGATTCACCAGTTGTAAGGTTTGGTGCGTCTGCCGATAATCTAGACCGTGAGATTCAAGGAACGGTCAACGATATGTCTATTGACGGACAGCCATATTTTTGGAATTCAGTACAGATTACCGGTCTGAAACCAAATACAATATATTATTATCAGGCAATAAGCGGTGACAAGAAAAGCGAAGTATTCCGTTTTCGTACAATGCCGGAAGAAGGGTCAAAAACTCCTATGCGCATACTTCTTATGGGCGACCATCAGATAAAGAGCCGAAGCGGATATGAATGGCTCATGCAGGCAGCTCAGCGCAAGATAGAAGAAAAATATGGTAATCTGGAAGAGAACATCAACATGATAATGAATATTGGTGACCAGGTTGATGTCGGAACGCTTGATCAGTATGAACAGATACATCTTTTCAAGTCACAGCAGATGTCGCCTTATTTGCCTATTATGACTGCTGTCGGCAACCACGAAACATACAGCGATCCGGGAATGATGCATTATGCCGCACATAACCACTATGAGAATCTTGAATATAAAGGCATAAGCAGCGGTACTGAAAATTATTATGCCTATCAGGTCGGACGAATATTGTTTGTCGTGTTGAGTACTGAGCATACAGGCAATGCTCAGAAAGAGTGGGTAAGGAAAGTTGTAGATGCCGCTAAGGATGATGATTCCGTCGATTTCATCATCAGTGTAAACCATCGTCCAATACAGGCCGAGCAGTATATAGGTGACATATCTTCGTGGGTCAGGAATGAGATTGTCCCTATATTGTCCGAAACACCTAAACATGTTCTCAATTATGGCGGACATCATCATTTGTACCATAGAGGA
>ENA-UONW01000876-UONW01000876.1-human-gut-metagenome-genome-assembly--contig:-CS52-NODE-876-length-41559-cov-5.317753_pt1 | contig 41559 bp, 35 predicted proteins | sample MGYA00242463_ERZ724010 | MGnify/ENA metagenome assembly ERZ724010 | reverse complement strand
TCCCAGCATTTCCTGAATGTATCGAATGTCAACGTCGGCCTCTAATAAGCTGGTGGCAAAAGTATGTCGAAACATATGCGGTGTGATATGCAGGTCGATAGCGGCAAGAGAGGAGTATTTGGTGATCATTCTGCGGACGGACTGATCGGACAAAGCTCTTCCCGCCTGGTTGGCAAAAAAATAATGACAGCCTTCGATTTCTGTATGAAAGTCATGTCTGTATTCTGATAAAATATGGATGACTTCATCGCTTCCAATCTGAATGCGCCTTTCTTTGGCGCCTTTTCCGTATATCAGAATGGTTCCGTCGTATAAGTTGACATCATGACTCTTTAGGGTGCATAATTCGGAAATCCGCATGCCCGTTGCAAATAAAAGCTCTGCAACAGCAGCATCTCTCAAGGCGTTTCTTTTCTGGTAGAGTGTTGTTGCAGTCCTACGCTGCCTGTAAATAGTGGTTAAGAATGTTTCAACGACCGGCAGAGGAATTGTTTTGGGTAAAATGGCCGGTTCACGGAAGCGGATCTGTAGCTTGTTAAAAGGGTTACGGATGAGAATGTCTTTGTATTCAAGATAATGAAAAAAGGCTTTTACAGAGGCTATTTTCCGCTTGACGGTTTTAGGCTTGTATTGCCTATGCAGGGCTGCAATATAGGCTTCAAGAGCCGCGGAACTGAGCGCGGGGAACTCCACGGGAGGAGTCTGTTCTGAAAACTGCCGCAGGTCGATCCTGTATGCTTTCAGGGTCTTTTCATCCAGACGCTTCTGCGAGCTGCAATATGTCAGATAGTTTTCGATAAGTGTTTGTGTCGTATCCATAATGTTCTCCTTTGGTATAAATTTAGATATCGAAGATTATAGCGTACATGGATTTATAACACAGAAGTCTCAGATGAAAAAATACTGTCCAAAGTGACAAAATAACTTAAAAAATACGAAGTTCAAAAAAATTATATTTTGCTGTTGACACAGACGCTTGAAAATGATATTATACTAATCGCGGCAAGCAAAACGCATGCGGAAGTGTCGGAACTGGCAGACGAGCAAGACTAAGGATCTTGTGATCATTGCGATCGTGTGGGTTCAAGTCCCATCTTCCGCATTATATGTTTATTTTAATCCCTTGAATCTAACAGGTTCAAGGGATTTTTTTCGCCGCCCGTGTAGCAGAAAAATAAAAAAGTTTGAAACGATTTATTGGAACTGTTCCAGCTTTTGGATAAAAGAACGGGGTGTCATATGATATTTCTTTTTGAATGCCCTGTGAAAGTAGGATAGATTATGAAATCCAACTGACAGAGAAACATCCAGAATAGAAGTGTTTCCATGTTCAAATTGTTCTACGGATTTTTAGAGCCGTACATTATTGATATATTGCATGCATGTCATATGCATATGTTTTTTGAAAAAACGCATAAAATGATATTCACTGAAATAACATAATCCGGCCAGGTCAGATACCAGAATCGTATCAGCATAATGGATCGAAACGTAGTCCAGAACAATCTTTAATTTGTCAGAGGATGGATTAGAGCCTGCGGATGGGGTGCGGTCGCTGTATGGAAGCAGGAGAAAAACAGACTGTAATAGCAGTGATTTTAACGCCAACTCATATCCAAATTCCTGTTCTTTATATAGCAGCGCAATCTGTCGGAAGCATTTAAACAGCGGCATATAAGCGGGATGCGGGGCTGTGATGAGGCAGGGCATGGAAAAATCATGATTGATCAACGGTGTAAGATAGCGGGTAGAACAGATGTCGGCTGCATTTCCGCCCAGAAAACTCATATGAAACACGTAAGTTTCTGAATGGAGTTCCGGACTTCTGTTGTCAAGTGAAGCTGCATGTAAGAGTAATGGCCGTGTTTGGCATTTTCTTTTTGCCCCGGTGCCAGCGGATTTGAATATTTCATATGGTTTGCCCCCCTTTTTTTTGAATGGCAGTATTGTGTTATAAAGTGATAAAAATATGCAAGAAATTTAATGCGCGACATAGTACAATGACAGCATAATACAATTTGAACGATGCTGCAACATACACGAAGCGATAAGAAAATGATAAGGAGCGAAGAATATGAAAAGAAAATGGTGGCATGATAAAGTGGCATATCAGATCTATCCGAAGAGCTTTCTCGACACAAACGGAGATGGCATTGGGGATCTGAGAGGTATTATTTCTAAACTGGATTATCTGAAAAAACTGGGCATTGATATTATATGGCTGTCTCCTGTTTATAAATCACCGTTTGTGGATCAGGGTTATGATATAGCAGATTATTATGCAATTGCCGAAGAATTCGGAACCATGGATGAATTTGATGAAATGCTTGCGGAAGCGAAAAAGCGCGATATGCACATCATAATGGATCTGGTGATCAATCATTGCTCTGACCAACATATGTGGTTTCGGAAAGCATTGGCAGATCCGGATGGAAAATATGCGGATTATTTTTATTTCCGAAAAGGGAAAAACGGAAATCCGCCAAGTAATTATCGGTCTTATTTTGGCGGAAGCTGCTGGGAACCTGTACCGGGAACGGACAAGTATTATTTTCATATGTTTGCGAAGGAACAGCCGGATTTGAATTGGGAAAATCCTGAACTGAGGCAGGAACTTTACCGTATGATCAACTGGTGGCTGGAAAAAGGACTTTCCGGGTTCCGTATTGATGCAATTATCAACATTAAAAAAGATCCGGCTTTCCCTGATTTTGCACCGGATGGCACAGACGGTCTTGCAAGCTGTATCAAAATGGTCGAAAATGTGGAAGGCGTAGGAGAACTTCTGGAGGATTTAAAGAAAAATACATTTGAAAAGTATGATGCTTTTACAGTAGGTGAAGTGTTCAATATGAAATCAGATGAACTGCCGGCATTTATAGGGGAAAACGGACATTTTTCTACTATTTTTGATTTCAGCGCACATTGCCTGAGCGAGGGAATGCATGGCTGGTATGATGCACCGGAAATAGAGTTTTCCAAATGGCGGGGAGCAATTGTACGTTCCCAGCTTGAAATTCAGAAATATGGATTTGAAGCAAATATTATCGAAAATCACGATGAACCAAGAGGCGCCTCCCGCTTTTTGCCTGCGTATGCCCGGAATCCTGCAGGAGTCAAAATGTTGGGGACTGTAAGTGTTCTTCTCAGAGGAATTCCGTTTATATATCAGGGGCAGGAAATCGGCATGAAAAATGCGGAATGGAGCTGCATGGAGGAATTTGATGATATTAACACAAAGGATCAGTATCAGGTAGCTGTACGGGCAGGGCTGTCAGAGAGGGAGGCTTTGGAAATCTGCGGTAAAATGAGCCGGGATAATGCAAGAACACCTGTGCAGTGGAGCGGAGCGGAAAATGCAGGGTTTACGACAGGAACGCCATGGCTGAAAGTAAATTCCGATTACAGAGAGATTAATGTGGCAGCTCAGGAAAATGATCCGGATTCTGTATTAAATTATTATCGTAGGCTGGTTGCTTTACGCAAATCTGCTGCATATAAAGAGGTGTTTACCTATGGTGAGTTCATTCCGGCATATGAAAATCTGGATGGCATCATGGCATTCTATCGCAAAGATGACTCTGCCCATATACTTGTAGCTGCAAATTTCGGGAAAAAGCCTGTTGATATTGAACTGGAATATATGCTGAAAAAGGTATTGCTGGCAAACCGGTCCCATGAGGAGATCGGCGGTACGATCGGAACAATAAGGCTGGACAGCTGTGATGCAGTTGTTTTGGAATTGATGTGAAAAATATATAAAAACAGATAAAAAAGCTTGCATTATCTGTCAAAAAGACCGATACTATAAATAACAAAATGTTTTTCGCACGGACGCGGTATATCATGTATCGGATACATGTTTTTCAAAGGAGTGGAGCGTATGAGTATTCGGATCACAGGAAGAACAGATTACAGTGCATTATTTTCTTCCCTGAATGGAGGAAAATCTACAGGAATCGGCGGAGGCAGTTATTCCCTCGCTGATTATGCAAGCATAAAGAATGGCAGTTATGGCAAGCTGATGAAGGCCTATTATGGAAAGAACAAAACGGCTTTATCTGATGCTGCCTCTGCGACAAAGAAGACGAATAGCAAAACAGCGACAGCGGATACAACATCTGAAAACGCATCCCTGCAGAAAAGTGCCAATGCGCTTGTGAAATCTGCCGAAAGCTTACTGAAAACAGGTAAGGACTCTGTTTTCAAGGAAAAGGATATTACCATAAAGGATGAGAACGGCGTTGAAAAGACAACAAAGGGCTATGATACGGATGCGATCTATAAGGCAGTATCCGCATTTGCAGATGATTATAACAGCGTTCTGAGTGTTGCAGCAAAGTCTAAGAACAGCAGTGTTGTTTCAACAGCTTCCAATATGGTGCAGCAGACGGTCGCAAATGAAAAAATGCTTTCCAGGATCGGTATCACGATCGGAGAGGATAATAAGCTTTCTGTAGATGAAAAGAAGCTGAAAGCGGCGGATATGACAACGGTGAAGAGCATGATGAACGGAAACGGTTCTTTTGCCTATGGCGTACAGACAAAGGCATCCTTCATCAGTATGTATGCAAAGAATGACCAGAATAAAGCCAGTGGTGTATATGGTTCATCAGCAACTTATACCGCATCTCTGTTCTCAAACGGGGACATTTGGAACAGCTTTATCTAAAAAAGATCGAAAAAAATAAAAAAATTGAAATTAGGCATTGACAGAAGCCCTAAAAGAAGATACAATACATCTTGCGCGCAGGAGTGGCGGAATTGGCAGACGCGCAGGCTTCAGGTGCCTGTGGTAGCAATATCGTGTGGGTTCAAGTCCCATCTCCTGCATACCAGACCTCAGCAGAATCTGCTGAGGTTTTTTCTTTGTTGTATAGAAAATTCCCTATACAGCGATAGATATGCTGCATCTCGCGGAGCGGGAAATTATGCGCTATAAGGATGCGTACCTGCGCGAAGAAGAAAAGAAATCACAAAATTTACGTAAGAAAAAAGGAATCCCGCGAAATGTGCAGAAAAATATAAATAGGGAGCCAACAAGTGCCTTTGGAGGAAGAGAATCTATATGACGATCAGAGAAAATCTGGAACAAATGGAATGTACCAACCTGAGTCCGTATGCCTGCCTGAGCAAAAATTCGAAGGGCAGGGAGCGCGAGGAAAAACAATGCGATATCCGGCCTGTTTTTCAAAGGGACAGAGACAGGATTCTGCATTCCAAGTCCTTCAGGCGTTTGAAAGATAAGACACAGGTATTCCTGACACCGGAAGGCGACCATTACCGTACACGTATGACGCATACGCTGGAGGTTTCCCAGAATGCGCGTACGATCGCAAAAGCACTTCGGCTGAATGAAGACCTGGTAGAGGCGATCGCGCTTGGACATGATCTGGGGCATACGCCATTCGGACATGCAGGCGAGAGAGCACTGAACAGCGTCTGTCCGCTGGGATTTGTACATAGTGAGCAGAGCGTTCGTACTGTTGAGGTACTGGAAAAGAACGGACAGGGACTGAACCTGACATATGAAGTGCGTGATGGAATCCGTAATCACCAGACGAGCTGTATGCCATCGACACTGGAAGGTAAGATCGTCCGGATGTCGGATAAGATCGCATATATCCATCACGATATGGACGATGCGATCCGCGCAGGGATCCTGACGGACGCGGATGTGCCAAAGAGCATCGGCGATGTGATCGGTTATACGCTTGGAGAGCGGCTGGATCACTTTATCCATGATATTGTGACAAACAGCGCGGGAAAGGATGACATTATCATGTCGGAGCCGGTGGCAAATGCCATGAAAGAGCTGCGTGCCTTCATGTTTGAGAATGTTTACCAGAATCCGGTAGCGAAAAGCGAAGAGAGCAAGGCAGAAAATCTCATCATTACCCTGTACGAATATTATTTGAAAAATATGGATCTGATCCCGCGGGATATGCTGAATTTAATGGACTGCGACGGAACACCGAAGGAACAGATCGTTTGTGATTATGTAGGAGCCATGACAGACCGTTTTGCGATCGCAAAATATGAAGAGATCTACATTCCGAAAACGTGGCATGGTTAAGTTGGTGATAAAATGTATTATTCTGATGAACTGGTAGAAGAAGTCAGACAACGAAATGATATAGTAGATATTATCTCGGGCTATGTGAATCTGAAGAAAAAGGGCGGCAATTATTTCGGACTGTGTCCGTTCCACAATGAGAAGTCAGCCTCCTTTTCCGTCAGCCCCGGGAAACAGATGTATTACTGCTTCGGCTGCGGAGCGGGCGGTAATGTATTTACTTTTATCATGAATTATGAGAATTACACCTTTGCGGAAGCGATCAAGCTGCTGGCAGACCGGGCGGGGATCGCATTGCCGGAGATCGAGGATTCCAAAGAGGCAAGAGAGAAGGAAAACCGCAGAAAGACGCTTCTGCAGATCAATAAGGAAGCTGCGACTTACTTTTATTATCAGCTGCGTGCACCACAGGGGCGTGTGGGGCTGGATTATCTGAAGGGCAGACAGCTCAGTGATGAAACGATGAACCGGTTCGGACTGGGCTATTCCAATAAGACAAGCAATGATCTTTGCCAGTATCTGCGACATAAGGGCTATCCGGATGAACTGATCCGGGAGTCGGGCGTTGCGGTATTCAATGAAAAATATGGCATGAGTGATAAATTCTGGAACCGGGTGATGTTTCCGATCCAGGATGTCAACCATCGTGTGATCGGCTTTGGCGGCCGTGTGATGGGAGAAGGAGAGCCGAAATATTTAAACTCACCGGAGACACCGGTATTTGACAAGAGCCGGAATCTGTACGGACTGAATTTTGCCAGAACGGCAAGACAGGATAATATCATTTTGTGTGAGGGCTATATGGATGTCATAGCCATGCATCAGGCAGGCTTTACACAGGCGGTCGCTTCGCTGGGAACAGCATTTACAAGCGGACAGGCAAACCTGCTCAGGCGATATACGGAAAACGTCATTTTGTCATATGACAGTGACGGAGCGGGTGTGAAAGCGGCACTGCGTGCGATCGGTATTTTAAAAGAAGCAGGTCTGACCGGTAAGGTACTGAATCTGGAGCCGTATAAAGACCCGGATGAATTCATGAAAAATCTGGGACGGGAAGAATTTGCAAAACGTCTATCGCAGGCGGAGAATACCTTTTTCTTTGAACTTAGGATGATGCAGAAGCAATATGATCTCTCCGATCCGGAAGCAAAGACGAAGTTTTACAATGAGATCGCAAAGAAGCTGTGTGGTTTTTCCGAGGAAGTGGAGAGGGAAAATTATACAGAGGCTGTGGCGGAAAAGTATAATATCAGCATGGAAAGCTTGAAAAAGCTTGTCACAGGCTATGCGGCAAAGATGGGCATGGCCGCTGAGGTCATACGGCCGAAACAGCCCGTGCAGCAGAAAAACACGCCGAAGGAGCAACAGGAGAATGTACAGAAGCTGCTCCTGACATGGCTGGTGGAAGAACCGCATCTGTATAAAAAAATCAAAAAATATATTACGCCGCTTTCTTTTACAAATGAATTGTACAGGCAGGTTGCACAGGAACTGTTCCCGAAGCTGGAAGAGGGAAAACCGAATCCGGCGGCGATCATCAGCCGGTTTTCACAGGAAGAAGAGCAGCGGGAGGCAGCGTCTTTATTTAATACAAAGCTGCCCTATATGCAGCAGGATATGGAGTCGCAGTCACAGGTGCAGGAAAGAGAAAAAGCGTTTCATGATATTGTTGTCAAGGTAAAGCGGAATGCCTACGAACACGATCTGAAAGCATCGGGTTCCGATATGGAGGCACTTTCCCGTGTTATTTCGGGCAGACAGGAGCTGGATGAGCTTGAAAAAACGCATATTTCTTTTGATTAAGGTTAGAATAGATACATAAATGGAAGGATGGAAAAAAGATGGACGAAAACACACAGGCAAGACTGGATGAAAAACTGAAAGAGGTTTTGGCACTTGCCAAGAAAAAGAAAAATGTTCTGGATTATCAGCAGGTAGTGGATTCTTTCGCTGAGCTTTCGTTAGAGGATGATCAGCTTGACAAGATCGTAGAATATCTGGAGCACAACGGCGTGGATGTGCTGCGTATTACCGATGATGATGAGCCGGATGAAGAGATGCTGCTGGCAGAGGAAGAAGAGGTTGATGTTGAGAATATCGATCTTTCTGTTCCGGACGGTGTCAGCATTGAGGATCCTGTCCGCATGTATCTGAAGGAGATCGGTAAGGTACCGCTTCTGAGTGCAGAGGAAGAGATCGAGCTTGCCAAGAAGATGGAAGAGGGCGATGAAGAGGCAAAGAAGAAATTAGCAGAGGCTAACCTCCGTCTGGTTGTCAGCATTGCAAAGCGTTATGTAGGACGTGGTATGCTGTTCCTTGACCTGATCCAGGAAGGTAATCTTGGTCTGATCAAGGCAGTTGAAAAATTTGACTATCGTAAAGGATATAAATTCTCGACGTATGCTACATGGTGGATCCGTCAGGCGATCACAAGAGCCATTGCCGATCAGGCAAGAACGATCCGTATCCCGGTGCATATGGTGGAAACGATCAATAAACTGATCAGAGTCAGCAGACAGCTTTTGCAGGAGCTTGGACGTGAACCTACGCCGGAAGAGATCGCAAAGGAAATGAATATGCCGGTAGACCGTGTGCGAGAGATTTTAAAGATATCTCAGGAACCGGTTTCTCTGGAAACACCGATCGGTGAAGAAGAAGATTCCCATCTTGGCGACTTTATCCAGGATGACAATGTGCCTGTACCTGCAGATGCAGCAGCATTTACGCTCCTCAGAGAGCAGCTCAATGAGGTGCTTGATACACTGACAGAGCGTGAGCAGAAGGTACTCAAGCTCCGTTTCGGTCTGGATGACGGACGCGCCAGAACACTGGAAGAGGTCGGACGTGAGTTCAATGTCACAAGAGAGCGGATCCGTCAGATCGAGGCTAAAGCGCTGCGTAAGCTCCGTCATCCGAGCAGAAGCCGTAAGCTGAAGGATTATCTGGATTAATGATGGAAGCAGTAAGTTTATCAAACCGTCTTCAGACGGTAGCGGATATGGTAACAGGCAGGCGGGTAGCGGATATCGGCTGTGACCACGGCTTTGTGTCCATTTATCTGGTGCAGGCAAAAAAAGCGGATCATGTACTGGCTGCAGATGTCAGACCGGGGCCTTTGTCGCGGGCACAGCAGCATATCAAAGAGGTACAGCTTACGCCGTACATAGAAACAAGGCTTTCGGACGGTCTTGCCGGGGTAACGCCGGAGGACCGGGTTGACACGGTGATTCTGGCGGGCATGGGCGGACGCCTGATGCGCCGGATCTTGGGAGAGCTGGACAGGCTTCCGGTTCAGGAGCTTGTGCTGCAGCCACAGTCGGAATGGGAAGAACTGCGAGCTTTTCTGTATGAACAGGCATATTTGATCGTAGAAGAGAATATGGTGCTGGAAGAGGGAAAGTATTATCCGGTTCTGCGCGCAGTCAGAAAAGAGACGGCAGCGAAAGGTCAGATCGCATTTATCGAGGCGTGTGAAAATCTGCCGGCGGAAAAAAGACAGGTCATGCATGCATTCGGACCATATCTGATGCAGGAGAAAAATGAACAGCTTGTCAGCTATATCCAAAAGGAACAGCAGAAATTCACAAAGATATTGAAAATGATAGAGCAGCATCAGAGCAGTTCTGATGAGGCGGTCAGCAGAAAGAAGATGCTGGATCTGGCAGCAGCCATGCTGGATCTTGCATAAGGAAAACAGGAGGGCATATGCGCTGCGCAGATGTGATACGGAAACTGGAAGAACTGTCTCCGCTTGCTTATGCGGAAAGCTGGGATAATCCCGGACTTCTGGCGGGCAGAACGGATAAGGAGATCAAAAGGATCTACATAGCTGTCGATGCGACGACGGAAGCGATCGCGGAAGCGGAAAGCGTTGGTGCAGATATGCTTCTGACACACCATCCGCTTATTTTTAAAGGTATCAAAAAAGTAAACAGTGAGGATTTTATCGGCAGACGGATCTTAACGCTTCTGCAGGCCGATATGTGCTATTATGCCATGCACACCAATTTTGATGTGATGGGAATGGCGGATGCGGCGGCGGATGAACTGAAGCTGCAGAACAGAGAGGTACTGGATATTACCTTTGAAGATGATATCGCCAAGGAGGGATTTGGAAGATTGGGGGATCTGCCATATCCGATGACGGTTGATGAATGTGCTGCTTATGTCAAGGAGCGTTTCCATCTGCAGGCGGTAAAGGTATTCGGACAGGGCAGCCAGCAGCTTGTCCGGGCAGCAATTTCGCCGGGCTCCGGCAAATCCATGATCGCACCGGCGCTCGGAAAGGGTGCAGATGTGCTGATCACCGGTGATATCGACCATCACGAAGGGATTGATGCGGTAGAGCAGGGCATGGCGGTCATTGATGCAGGACATTATGGGCTGGAGAAGATTTTTGTGCCGTATCTGCAGGAATATCTGAAAAGAGAAACAGAAGGTATCGAGATCATAACACAGGGCAAAGCGGATCCGTTCCGTATCCTGTAAGGTAATGGGAGGTAGCAAAATGCTGCATATCAAATATGACGGTAAAATATATGAATACGCAGAAGGAACGACGTATGAAGAGATTGCAAAGGATTTCCAGAGCAAATATGCTGCAAGGATCGCACTTGTGATCGCAAACGGAAAGATCCGGGAGCTTTTGAAAGCACCGGAGCGTGATACGGAGATTTCCTTTTTGACATATGCGGATGACGCGGGACACAAGTCTTATGTCAGAACCGCAACCATGGTACTGATGCGTGCCATGTATGACATTCTGCCTGAGGTGCATCCGGATCAGATAAAGGTGGAATTTTCAATCGGAAAGGGGTATTATATCAGTGTCAGAGGTGTCAATCTGACAGACGCGATCGTGGCAAAAGCGGAAACACGTATGCGCGAGCTTGTGGAGCAGGCAGAGCCAATCCATAAGCAGGCAATGCCAAAGGATGAAGCAATCGCTTTGTTTGTGCAGATGCATATGGACGATAAGGTGAAGCTGTTCCGTTACAGACGCAGTTCTATGATCAATGTATATAATATGGGCAGCTATTATGATTATTATTATGGCTATATGCTGCCACACGCAGGGTATGTACCACATTTTTCCCTGCAGGCATATGAAAGCGGTATGATCTTAAATCTGCCGGATAAGGAAGATCCGGAGGATGTTTCGCCGTTTGAACCGAGAAAGCAGCTTTTTACAACGCTTTCCCAGGCAACGGACTGGGGCATGAAGCTGGGAATCGATACGGTCGGAGATCTGAATGATCAGATCTGTGAAGGAAAGCTGAACGATCTGATCCTGGTGCAGGAAGCACTACAGGAGCGCAGGATCGGTGAGATCGCAAAGGATATTGCAAGCCGTGACGGTGTAAAGTTTGTGATGATCGCAGGACCTTCTTCCAGCGGAAAGACGACATTTTCACACAGACTGTCCATTCAGCTGCGCACGCTTGGGTTAGTACCACATCCGATCGCACTGGATGATTATTTCAAAAACAGATCCGAGACACCGCGTGATGAGAACGGCGATTATAATTTTGAATGTCTGGAAGCGCTGGACGTAGAGCAGTTCAATAAAGATATGAGTGATCTGCTGGCAGGCAAAGAGGTAGAACTTCCGACCTTTAATTTTAAAACCGGAGCGCGGGAATACAGAGGCAATGTAAAGAAGCTGGGCGAGGAAGATATCCTTGTACTGGAAGGTATCCATGGGCTGAATGATGCCATGTCGTATTCTCTGCCGAACAGCAGTAAGTATAAGATTTATATCAGTGCACTTACCAGCCTGAATATAGATGAACATAACCGGATCCCGACGACAGACGGCAGACTGATCCGCCGTATGGTCAGGGATGCACGTACCAGAGGCGCATCTGCCAAAAGAACGATTCAAATGTGGCCGAGTGTCAGAAAGGGAGAAGAGGAAAATATTTTCCCATATCAGGAAAAAGCAGATGCCTTCTTTAACAGTGTGCTGATCTATGAGCTGGCAGTACTGAAACAGTTTGCGGAACCGCTTTTGTTTAATATCACGGAAGAGGAACCGGAATATTATGAGGCAAAGAGACTGCTGAAATTCCTCGAATATTTTTTAGGGGTCAGTACGGAACATCTGCCCAATAATTCCATTGTAAGAGAGTTTGTGGGTGGCAGTTGTTTTCCCGTGTAGTAAGGAGGGACCCATGTAGTAAGGAGGGACCCACGAAGTGGGAAGATTCCTTACTACTTTGTGCAGCCCACGCCGCAGGCGATTAAAATGGCTGCACATCCCGTGCGCCTGCGACAGGAAAGGGAGAGATCCTTACTACTTTGTGCAGCCCACGCCGCAGGCGATTAAAATGGTTGCACATCCCGTAATGGGGATAATAAAGTGATTTAATATGATAAATAAGCAAGTAGGACAAATGATCGCGGCTGTCAGACCGAAAGGCGGCAGACGAGGAAAGTCCGGGCTTCACAGGGCAGGATGCCGGATAACATCCGGTGGAGGTGACTCCAAGGCAAGTGCAACAGAAATATACCGCCGGGATCTCCCGGTAAGGGTGGAAAGGCAGCTTAAGAGACTACCGCCCTGCTGGTAACAGCAGGGGCACATGTAAACCCCATCCGAAGCAAGACCGAGCAGAGAACGATGCAGCGGCCCGTTGCGTTCTCAGGTAGGTTGCTTGAGCCTGCTGGCAACAGCAGGTCTAGATAGATGATCATTCAACGACATAACCCGGCTTACCGTCCTGCTTGCTTTTTTATAAAGTATTTAACAAAGGACAAGAACATGTTATTCAATTCACTGGCATTTGCCATATTTCTTCCGATTGTCTTTTTTTTATATTGGGCACTTCCAAGTAAATACCGTTCTTTTTTTCTGCTTATTGTCAGCTACTATTTTTATATGAGCTGGAATGTCAAATATGTCGTACTCATTCTGTTTACAACCGTGCTGTCTTATGGCTGTGCAAGGCTGCTTGAAAAATACCCTGCACACAAAAAGCTGTTTTTATGGCTGACGGTCGCAGCATGCATGAGCGTTTTGTTTTTTTTCAAATATTACAATTTCTTTGATCTGACGATCGTACGGATTCTCCAAAAATGTGCGATCCCGGTGCAGGCGCATACGCTTACCCTATTGTTACCGGTGGGTATTTCTTTTTATACTTTCCAGACGCTCGGCTATGTGATCGATGTATATCGGGGAGAAGTGGAAGCAGAGCGGAATATCTTTACCTATGCTGCTTTTATTTCCTTTTTTCCACAGCTTGTGGCAGGACCTATTGAGCGTACATCGAATTTATTGCCGCAGATCAAGGGGGAACATACCTTTCACCGGGAAGATGCAGTATATGGACTGAAGCTGATGGCATGGGGCTTTTTTAAGAAACTTGTGATCGCTGATAATCTTGCAGTATATGTGGATCTGGTTTTTGACACGCCGCAGGACTATCCGGGCTTTGCCATGCTGCTTGCAGCCTTTTTCTTTACGATACAGATTTACTGCGATTTTTCGGGATATTCGGATATTGCGATCGGAACGGCAAAGCTGTTTGATATCAGGCTGATGCAGAATTTTAACAGTCCGTATTTTGCAGCCTCTGTCAAGGAGTTCTGGAGCAGATGGCATATTTCTTTATCCACCTGGTTCCGGGACTATGTCTATATCCCGCTTGGCGGTAACAGAGTCGGAAAGTTGCGGCACTGTGCAAATCTGCTTGTAACGTTTCTGGTGAGCGGACTCTGGCATGGCGCTGCCTTTACCTATATTATCTGGGGAGGACTTCATGGTATGCTGCAGATTCTGGAAAACAGTATTCCACTGTTTCGGGCACATATCAGACGCGTCAAAGAGGGGACAGAGAAGAAGGGCGTTCTGGTCATCAGCAGACTTGTGACATTTTTTCTTGTGATGCTGGCATGGGTCTTTTTCCGGGCCGGGTCGGTATCACAGGCAGTATATATCCTGTGGGATATGTGGACAGGCATAGGGCATCCGCTTTCTTACCTGCGAACAGGCTTTGTGGGACTCGGACTGACACTGCGGACGGCTCTGGAACTGGCTCTGCCGCTTGCTTTGCTGGCTGTTTATGACGCCTGTAGTCTGCATGCAGATCCGATCCGCAAGACAGAGACGTGGAAACCGGTGCTTCGCTGGAGCTTTTATTATGGATTTATGCTCCTTGTGATCCTGCTGGCATCATTTAATGCACAGGAATTTGTATATTTCCAATTTTGAGGTAATAGAAATGATGTGGAAAGAAATCGGTAGTATTGTCAAAAAGTTAATATTGCTTTTGTTTCCTTTCTTTCTCCTTCTGCCACTGTATTGCATGCTTTTTCCGGAAAACTATCTGGATGGGGAGTATGCGATGTACAGGCAGCAGCAGGATTATGTGCAGGATAAAACGGGTACTGCTGCAAGGGTACTGATCGTTGGTGATTCCCGCACAAAGGCGGGCATGGATCCGGCGCTTCTCTGGGAAGGCAGCTATAATATTGCACTGGGCGGGACAACGCCGATCGAGGGCTATTATGCGCTGAAGGAATATATCGAAACACACGCGGATGATCTGCCGCAGACGGTTGTGATCGCGTATGCGCCGATGCATTATATGGATGTGGATACATTATGGACAAGATGCATTTATTTTCATACGCTGCGCAGTGCGGACTTTTCGGATCTGATATCACGTGCAAAAAGTTTTCAGGACACGGAGCATATTCTGATCGACCACTGCAGACTGGAATATCTGCAATATAAATTCTATATGCCGAATAAATATGCAACGGCTTTGAAAAAAGCGGTATTCTGTGGACGCAGACAGGAAAACCTTCAGAAATATGCACAGGTGGAAGCAGACAGCGGGCATACCTATTATGGAACGGCAGACCATTCGGATGATGTGGACGGAGAAGCCAAGGTCAGTGACTTTAGTGCTTCCGATATCATTACAGCTTATCTGACGCAGATGTTTCTTCTGTGCAGGGAAAACAACATACAGGTGATCTTAGAGCAGACACCGGTCAATGAGACTTCTTATAAAATCTTTACACGGGAGTTGAAAGATCATTATCGCGGTTATATGGCGAATCTGGTGCAGGAGTTTCCGGATGTGCTGTTTTACCCTGATTTTTACTGTTATCCGAATGACTGCTTCGGGGATGCGGATCACCTGAATAAAAAGGGCGTGGAGGCTTTCTGTGGATACTTGAAAGAAAAGTATCCACAGCTATAGGGGCAGAATGCAATCGACAGGAATTCTGTCTATGATCTGTCGGAAAACAAAAAAGGACTTGCAGAATTTTGGCAGGTGTGCTAGTATGTACTCACATGCTTTAAAGCGTTGAAGCATGAAAGAGAAAAGAAAGGAAGTAGATTACAATGGCACAGAAGGGAAACTTGATGACAGTTCGTACTGACGTCAAGGTATTAGATGCAACAATCAGAGACGGAGGACTGGTGAACGGCTTTTATTTTACGGATGAGTTTGTAAATGAACTGTATCGTACAAATGTAAAAGCGGGCGTTGACTATATGGAATTCGGCTATAAGGCATCTAAGGATATGTTCGATGTCAATAAATTCGGCAAGTGGAAATTCTGTGATGAAGACGATATCCGTGCGATCGTGGGAGATAACAACTCTGATCTGAAAATTTCGGTCATGGCAGATGTAGGCCGCTGCGATTACAAAAAAGATATCATTGATAGAAAAGACAGCGTGATCGATATGGTACGTGTGGCAACATACATCAATACAATGCCTGCAGCGATCCATATGATCGAGGATGCAAAGGAAAAAGGATACGAAGTTACCTGCAATATCATGGCGATCTCCAATGCGCAGGAGGCAGATCTGGATACTGCACTGAAGATGCTGGCAGAGACAAATGTAGATGGTGTATATCTGGTGGACAGTTACGGTTCTCTCTACCCGGAGCAGATCCGCGCTCTTTCCGACAAATATGTGGATGCAATGGATGCAGCAGGCAAATATGTCGGAATCCATGCACACAACAACCAGCAGCTTGCTTTTGCCAATACGATTGAATCTATGGCAAGAGGGGTAAGTCTGCTGGATGCTACGATGAGTTCCATGGGACGTGGTGCAGGTAACTGTGCAATGGAACTGTTACTTGGCTTTTTGAAAAATCCGAAATACAATTTATTCCCGGTACTGAAATTTGTGGAGACACAGATGATGGCACTGAAGGAGCAGGGAGTTGTCTGGGGCTATGATATTCCATACTTCCTGACAGGCAGATTAAATCTTCATCCATCATCAGCAATCGACTGTATGAAAGCCGGCAGAACGGATTACACAGATTTCTATACAGAGCTTTTGGACAGAAGCTGATTTTGTAATAGAAGAAAGAGAGAAAGAGTGAAGAAGGGTAGTGTATGCTATCCTTCTTTTTTGTATAGGAAATTTCTTTGTCATTCCTATACAGTAAAAGCAAGCAAGCTTGCAAAAATACGCGCAGTTCACAGATTTTTTATTTGCGTAATGCCTCTAAACACATTAAAATGATGTCGGGGTCAAAATCCCCGATGTCTCATTACGTAAAATTGTGGAAGTACCTAGTACAGCGGTTTCAAAATAACCGGACCTAACTGCTTGTATATTTTCCCGATAGCACATGTCAAAAATCCTCAGCGTAGCCCGCTACGCCTACGTTTTTTGACATGCACTCTCAGAAAAATATACTTCGTATTTAGTCCAGTTATTTGTGAACCGCTATACTAGAAATAGGCACTTCCGCTTTTTTTATGCTTATAAAGTTTGATTGACTATTGATTGACTACAAACAAGCACACATGATTAAAAAGCAAGGGGAATTGAAACTACCTATATTACGATTAAGAAGAAAGAGTAAAAGTATTTGCTCATGTTGGAAAGAATGATATAATGATAGACAAAGACAAATTTGAATTTTTGCATGAATTTGGAGAGAACATCGTGGGAAGAAATTTTGATTTGATAAAGAAAAACTTGATTTCATTAGGCTATATTGTTAATTGCTTTGAAACTGCTTCCGAAGCAGCTAACTATATAAATTCCCAAATTGATAATCAAACTGTAGGATTTGCAGGTTCTATGACATTAGAAAAGATGGGACTTTTTGAAAGTCTAAGTACACATAATCAAGTGTTTTGGCATCATAGGATACCGGAAGGAAAAACAAGTAAAGAGGTTCGTCTAGAGGCAAACGCAGCATCCATATATATTACGTCAGTAAATGGAATTGCTGAAAGTGGTGAAATTGTCAACATAGATGGAAATTGTAATCGTGTTGCATCCATATTTTATGGGCATGAAAAGGTTTATTTTGTCATAGGTGAGAACAAGATTGAGAAGGATTATGACAGTGCATTGTACAGGGCAAGAAATATTGCAGCTCCGTTAAATGCCCAAAGGCTAGGAGTCAAAACGCCTTGTGCAATAAAAGCGGACAAATGTTATGATTGTAAAAGCCCGGAAAGAATATGTAGAGGACTTTCGGTATTATGGGAAAAACCTATGACTGGCGAATTTGAAATAATTCTAATACATGAAAACTTGGGATATTAATAAACATTCAGTAATACTGAGAGACGAATTTGAATTTTTATTTCAGTTAATCCAGTCGTTTAGACTTGATTATATAAAGCAAAGATAAAAACGCAACGTATGTAGCATGCATGCCAGAGCCGGTAGGTAGCCCGGCCGTCCTGATTATTCAGGGTAAGTAACCTGCCCCTCCGGGTTGTCCGTTCTTTGCTCATCTCAATCAATAAGGAGGGATTGTCATGGGCGAAGTAACAGGCAAGCTGACGGTGTTCTTTGAAGAACCATTTTGGGTAGGCGTATTTGAAAGGTACGAGGACGGGAAATTGTCTGTAGCTAAGGTAACCTTTGGTTCAGAACCAAAGGACTACGATATCAACAAGTTTATCTTAGGGCATTATTATAGTTTGCAATTCAGTCCAGCTGTGGCAGCTGTTGTTATGGAGACGAAAAAGAATCCAAAGAGAATGCAGCGTGATGTAAGAAAACAGATGCAGGAAAAAGGCATTGGAACAAAATCACAGCAGGCTCTGAAAATGCAACAGGAGCAGAACAAGCATGAGCGCAAAGCCAAATGCCGTGAACAGAAACTGGCTGAGACAGAGCGAATGTTTGAACTGAAACAGCAAAAGAAAAAAGAGAAGCACCGAGGTCATTAAGACCTCGGTGTGTTCTCGCACAAATTTCAGTTTGTATTATAGTGTAATATAGCCACCGAATCTTAATGAAGGAGACCAGCTATGATGAATCATATAAAACCAAGAACTGGGATTACCTGTATTTCAATTGCTGCCTGCGTCTTCCTGAGCGCCTGCCAGCTAGCTGATCCGCAGGCAGATACCCCTGCAGCAGATACAACAGGCACAACAGGGCAGTTGGAGTTTCAGCCGGATACGGTCGAAAACATTCCGCAGGCTGAAAGCATTGACAACGCGCGGATTTCCATTGATCTGAGTCAATACTACATCACCAATACCGGTGATCCGACTAATCTATATCATGTTGATGAGAATCAGGTCTTGTGGGGATGCGGAAGCAATCATTACGGCCAACTCGGACAGGGCATTCAGGACGAGGACTTTCATAATGAATATGTGAAAATCGCTGATAATGTCATTCATACCGATTACTCCCAGTCTGGGTTTTCCATCTATCTGACTTCAGATCATAAGCTTTATGGATTTGGAAATGCAGGAAGCGGCGCATTGCAGCAATATGATTCGTTTGACTGGGATCGGTATATAAATGCAGAGCACTACGTAATCACCCGTCCTGTCTTAATGATGGAGAATGTCGCCTATGCCCGATGTGGCAGGGATGACATTGTCTGTCTTGCCGAGAATGGTGAAGTGTGGACCTGGGGAACCATTGCAATCGAAGGCGGTTATCAGTCAACAGATGTGCTGTTCTATCCGGAACCAAGAAAAATCTTTGACGATGCGGCATTTATTACCGGAGGCTGGTTTAATCACGCGATTCTGAAATCAGATGGGACTGTATGGACCTGGGGTTATAATGCGGCCTGGAACTGCGGCGTCGATCATCCTGAGGTCGTTGATACACCCGTACGGGTGGCGGAAGATGCCTGCATGGTCTGGACAGGCAGTATGCAGTTAAATTCAGATGTTACGGACATAGGTCAGTTTGAAGGCATATATCCGCGCTTCATGGATAATACAATTGTTCAGAAATCGGACGGCTCGTATTGGATCTGCGGAGAGAATGTCGGAACAACTGAAAAGGTAGTTCATGGAGCGGAAGCGGATTATACAGTAGTCTGTTCGTATGAGTTTTTGCCTTATAATGCAAATGCTATCGAAGATGGAACATACTGCGATGATATGGGGTCTGAACTTATCATTTCGCATAATGACGGAAATACCTATTCGATAGACTTTGGTGTGTATAAAGTAGCTTATTTTGAAGACGCCATTGGCGAATATGATCCTGAGACAGGAATCTTACATTTCAGCGGGAAAGAGTTTGCAGCAGATATGGCAGATTTGGGAACGGTCTCCGCAGATATAACAATTGAAGATGATCACTTAGTGGTTACAATTACCGATTGGGCATTTGATAATTACCTTCCGAATGGTTCTATGCTGGATTTTTATAAACAGCCTGAGGAAGAGTGAAAATCGGAAGTTGAAGGAGGAACAAGTATGGAAGGCAAGATGACAAAAATTGAAAAAATAATGGCTATTTGTTCATTGTTAATCCTAATCACTGCGATTATTGTAAGAGGTGTTATAGGAGTTAATGATTCAGGAGTTTTAGTTATTCTCTCTTTTGCAGGACTCCTTATGTGGGTAATTTTTCTGATATGTGCTTTTTTTCCATCAGACTGGAGGATGACTGAAAAACAAAAGGCTAAAATCTTGAATCGAGTGGAATATCAAAATAAATATAGGAGAACTCTTATTATTATTGACGCGATTTTAGCAGTAATTTTTGCTGTTATGATAATGACATTAGGATAGGTGAGAATTCCAGTTTGTAGCATTGATTGACTAAGTGATTGACAATGAAAATGACACCGCTGAACTACTTTCTTTATGCGGTTTGTGGGAGTTCATAACATTTCGAATCCCCGATCTTGATGTTTGGAAATAGAAAAGGAAATGGGAGAAACATGGACAAGGTATATCTGGTAGGCGTGGATACGCAAAATGACAGACAATTTGAACGTTCTATGGCAGAGCTTGCAGAGTTGGCAAATGCTTGCGAGATGGAAGTAGTGGGAAACTGTGTGCAGCACACACAGATCAATAAAGCAATTTATGTAGGACCGGGAAAACTGGAGCAGATCAGAGAAGAAGCGGAAGAACTGCAGGCAGACCTGCTTTTATTTAATGACTCTCTGACACCGTCCCAGCTCCGTAATATTCAGGATGATACGGGAATGGCAGTCATGGATCGTACGACGCTGATTTTGGAGATTTTTGCGTCCAGGGCAAAATCCAGAGAGGCGATGCTGCAGGTAGAGGTGGCAAGGCTGCAATATCTGCTGCCACGTCTTGTAGGACTCCATGAAGCACTGTCCAGACAGGGCGGAACGAGTGGTTCTATGAGCAGCAGAGGCAGCGGTGAGAAGAAGCTGGAGCTTGACAGAAGACGTGCCCAGAGCCGCCTGACAGAGCTTAGGCGCGAGCTTGCCGAAATGGAAACGGAACGCCGGACACAGCAGAAGAAACGTGCAAGATCCGCGATCCCTCGCGTTGCACTGGTCGGTTATACTAATGCGGGAAAGTCGACGATCATGAACAGCATGGTCATGCGCTATCTGGGTGATGCGGAAAAAACGGTCATGGAAAAGGATATGCTGTTTGCGACATTGGATACAACAGTCCGCAGTATTACACCGAAGGAAAACAAAACGGTGCTCCTGTCCGATACGGTCGGTTTTATTGACAAGCTGCCACATGGTCTTGTTAAGGCATTCCGCTCTACGCTGTCAGAGGCCGCAAGTGCAGATCTGCTTCTGCATGTGGTGGATTTTTCGGATCCTGATTATAAAGATCATATTGCCGTGACAAATGAAACGCTGGAGGAGATCGGTGCTGCGGATATTCCGGTTCTGATGGTATATAATAAGGTTGACCGGATGGAAGAATCGAGTTGCCTAAGGGTAACTGAATCGGCGGTATATATTTCCGCAAAGGAAGAGAGCAGTATAACTCTTTTGGCGGATGAAGTGTTGAAACGGGTATATGCGGGACATGAGATTTGTCATATGTGCCTGCCATATGCAAGAGGAGATATCTTCTCATATTTGAAAGAACAGGCGAATGTGCTTTCGGAAAGCTATGAGGCAGATGGCATTTCGGTGACGGTGGAATGCAGTCAGGCAGATAAAGGAAGATTTGCGGAGTTCCTTGTTTGACAAGTGTGCTATAATGTGTATAGCGGCATGGAAAATCCTGTGATTTTCGGTGTAAAAGATAACTATAGTAAGAAACAGAACAAAGAAAGGTGAAGAACATGACAAAAATTGATATTGTTTCCGGATTTTTGGGAGCAGGAAAAACAACTTTGATAAAGAAACTGTTAAAAGAGGCACTGCAGGGCGAGCAGGTCGTTCTGATCGAGAATGAATTCGGTGAGATCGGTATTGACGGCGGCTTTTTAAAGGAAGCAGGCGTAGAGATCACAGAGATGAACTCAGGCTGCATCTGCTGCTCTTTGGTTGGTGACTTCGCATCAGCACTGAAGCAGGTACTGGATCAGTATCATCCTGACCGTATCCTGATCGAGCCATCCGGTGTCGGAAAGCTTTCCGATGTCATGCGTGCGGTGGAAGGTGCAACAGGAGAAGCAGGCGTACATTTAAACAGTGCGGTTGCGGTTGTGGATGCAAAGAAATGTAAGACTTATTTAAAGAACTTTGGTGAGTTCTTCGAGAACCAGATCGAGCATGCAGGTACGATCATTTTAAGCCGTACAGGTGAAATGAGCGAGGAAAAGATCAACCAGTGTATCGGACTGATCCGTCAGCATAATGAAAAGGCAGCTATTATTACAACCCCTTGGGATGAGCTTGACGGTAAAAAGATCATGGAAGCCATCGAAGGAGCCAAGGATCTGGAAGCAGAGCTTCTGAAGGCTGTTATGGAAGAGCATGAGCATGAACATCATCATCACGACCATGATGGCGAATGTTGCCATCACGACCACGATCACGAGGAACATGAGCATCATCATGACCACGATCACGAGGAACATGAGCATCATCATGACCATGATCACGAAGAGCATGAACATCACCATGACCACGATCATGAAGAACATGAACATCATCATGATCATGATGGACACTGCTGCTGCGGACATGACCACGGGCATGGTCATCATCATGCAGATGAAGTATTTACAAGCTGGGGCATGGAAACACCGGACAAGTATACAAAGGAAGAATTACAAAATATGCTGGATGCATTAGAGGACAAAGAAAAATATGGCTTTATCCTGCGTGCAAAAGGTATGCTTCCGTCTGAGAACGGCTTTATCCACTTTGATTATGTACCGGGTGAGAGCGAGATCCGTGATGGCAGTGCTGAGTACACCGGTAAGATCTGTGTCATTGGCTCCGAACTGAAGGAAGATGCTTTAAAAGAGCTGTTTGGCAAATAAGCAGACAGAAATATGATAAGAAAGAGGAAAGAACTTATGATTCCTGTATATATGATTAACGGATTCTTAGACAGTGGTAAGACAGAATTCATCCAGTATACGATCGCGCAGCCTTATTTCCAGATGCGCGCAAAAACGCTTCTGATCGTATGTGAGGAAGGCGATATCGAATATGATGCGACACTTCTGAAAAAGAGCAGAACGGTCATGGAACTGATCGAGGATGAGGAAGATTTTACAGCGCAGAATTTGATCGAGCTGGAGAAAAAGCATAAACCGGCGCGTATCCTGATCGAGTTTAACGGTATGTGGAACAGCAAAAATGTAAAACTGCCATGGCACTGGAAGCTGGAACAGCAGATCACCTGTATCGACGGCTCTACATTTTCCACCTATTTTACGAATATGAAATCTCTGCTGGCAGAACATATCCGCAAGTCCGAGCTGATCATCATGAACCGCTGTGACAATATTATTGAACAGATACCGACTTATAAGAGAAATATCAAGGCGATCAACCAGAATGCTGAAATCATCTTTGAGGATAAGAACGGCGAAGTAAATGCGACGCTCGAAGAAGATCTGCCGTTTGATGTGGGTGCAGATGTGATCGATCTGGATGATACAGGCTATGGAATCTGGTATATTGATGTGTTGGATAATATGCAGCGTTATGCCGGCAAGACGATCTCCTATGTGGGTATGGTGCTGCATCCTGAAAATTTCCCGAAGGGATATTTTGTACCGGGCAGAATGGCAATGACCTGCTGTGCAGAGGATATGGCATTTCTGGGGTATGCCTGCAAGTATGACCAGGCAGATACCTTAAAACAGAAGGAATGGGTCAAGGTAACAGCAAAGGTAGTCATTGAATACTTTGAAGATTATGGCAAGGAAGGTCCGGTGCTGCATGCTATTTCTGTGGAAAAGACAAAAGCGCCGAAGGAAGAAGTGATCAGCTTCGTGTAAGCTGTAAATAAGTCATGTAATCCGAAAGAACATGACATTTTATACAAAACAAGTGCATAATTTCCGTATAATGAGCCAAGCGACATTGGCTCATTATTTTGTTACAATAAACATAACTATTGTATGCCTATGGGAGGTTCATGTGAAAAGACGAGGAAAAAAACAAAGAAACAGGGTTCTGGCACTTGTGCTGTCTGCGGCGGTTGTGTTGACAGGCATAACAGTTCCGGGAGAAAAGACGTATGCGGCAGAAGATAAGATTGATCTGATGCCATATATACAAAAAAATGGTATATTAGCTGCGGAAGACGGAGAAGGCTCTAACAAGCCGGCTGCAGAGATTCTGGTCAGCCTGCCATCCGATATGGATGAAAAGCAGGAGCTGGATGCGCTGGGTGTAAAGCAGCTTGTGGTAGATTTTAAGGTAAATACCTTGACAGCCTATGCAGGAGAGCAGACCGGCTGTATGGCATTTGGTATGAGCGAGGCTTATAGCTGGAAAAATGGAGAATGGGTTAATATTGCAGCAGGAGAGAGTGCCACGGCAAAATTTGATCTGGCTTCTATGGATTGGAGTGGCTATGACAGGATCGGAAAGCTGGGACTGCAGTTTGCCAATCTGGCATCGGGCAGCAGTGTAAGCTATGAAATATCAGATATTTATTTTACGACAGATGCATCCGGTGGCAGTGGAAGCGGCGGCGGTCAGATAACGACGGATAGAGAGGCTTCCGGAAATGTGGTTGTTACGGTAAATGAACAGGGACAGCCGAGTAATGACTGGTCCGGTTTTGAGCTTTCTGTGGATAATCAGACCGGAAAAAGTATTTGTGACTGGGTGATCACAATGACGGTTCCATCCGGCAGTGCAGCTAAATTCAAATGCTGGAATGCAACCTTTACCGCAGATGGCGATACGATCTATCTGTATCCGAATAAAGAAAATTCCAATGCGGTGCTTGGGACAGGTAAAATGTCTGCTAACCCGCCGGGATTTGGATTTAGCAGTACATGGGTAAACGCATCGGATATTACGATCACCAATGTGGCATACAATTATGGAACACAGTCAACGATAGATTATTCCAAAGGGGATACCAATGATGAGACCGGTGGAAGCGGCGGTAGTGGCGGCGGTGTGCAGAAAGATACGACGACAGATCTGAATCTGGATATCAGCTACAATTTTGCCAAGCTATTGCAGGAATCACTTTATTTCTATGATGGAAATATGTGCGGAACAGATGTGGATGAAAACAGTGCTTTTTCCTGGAGAGGAAATTGCCATACATATGACAGCCATGTGACCTATAATGGAAAGACAGTAGATGTAAGCGGCGGCTATCATGATGCGGGCGATCATGTGAAATTCGGTCTGCCACAGGGATACGCTGCAACCGTTCTGGCACTTGGGTATTATCAGTTTGCCGATGCTTACGATGAGCTGGGACAGACGGCGCATTTTAATACGATCATGGATTACTTCTGTGATTATTTTACACGCTGTACGATCTATAAAGAGGGGACAGATACTGTAGAAGCTTTCTGCTATCAGGTCGGAGACGGAGACAGTGACCATGCAAAGTGGGAAGCTCCGGAAGGACAGACAATAGGTAGACCGGCATTTTTCGCAACGACCTCTAATCCTGCGACAGATGAAGTTTCTGTTGCGGTAGCAGCACTTGCATTGCAGGCGGCTAACTACCAGAAGCAGGGCGGAGCAGAAGCACTTGCAAAGAGCAAAGCTTATTTAAAGACAGCAGAGGATTTATTCGATTTTGCAAAGAACTGTAGTAATAAGCAGGTAGCAACACAGGGGGCAGCTCCTTTTTATTCTTCCAACAACTGGGAAGATGATTATTGTACGGCTGCGGCTGCTTTATATGCAGCAACAGGTAACGAAAGCTATAAACAGCAGCGAGACGCCTATTACGGAAAGTTAAATACAGGCTGGTGCCTGACATGGGACAATACATGGCCGGTAGCGGCAGTTTTGAAAGACGATTATACAGCAGTCAGTGCCTTTGCCAGCTATGGCAGTAAAAATACGAAACAGGGATTTAAATTGATCGATGGCTGGGGATCAGCAAGATATAATGCATCTGCACAGTTTATGGGACTGATCTATGATCAGGCAAACCAGAAGTTATCCATGGCAGACGGCAATTACAGCAGCTGGGCAACCGGACAGATGAAATATCTGCTTGGAAATAACAAAGCGAAACGTTGTTTTGTAGTCGGCTATAATGAGAATGCGGCAAAATATCCGCATCACCGTGCTGCATCCAGATCAAATGATGCAGGACAGGTACGGGAAGACCATTATACATTGATGGGAGCCCTTGTTGGCGGCCCGAGTGATGAATATGACACATACGCAGACAATCAGGCGGATTATAACTGTAATGAGGTGGCACTGGATTACAATGCCGGTCTGGTAGGTGCTGCAGCAGGACTGTATCTGCTGCATAAGGGAGAGGAAGCCTATCCGGCAGATCTGGCAACAGAGGCAGAGCTTGAGAGTATCGGAGTAGAGAAATACTACGGTACCTCATCCGGCGAATCGGAGAGTCCAAGCGAGACGCCGAGCCCAAGTCCGACACCAAGTGAGACGCCGAGCCCAAGCCCGACACCAAGTGAGACGCCGAGCCCAAGCCCGGCACCGAGCGAGACGCCGAGCCCAAGCCCAAGCCCGACACCGAGCGAGACGCCGAGCCCAAGCCCGACACCGAGTGAGACGCCAAGCCCAAGTCCGGCACCGAGCGAGACACCGAGCCCAAGTCCGACACCGAGTGAGACACCGAGCCCAAGCCCGGCACCGAGCGAGACGCCAAGCCCAAGCCCGGCACCGAGCGAGACGCCAAGCCCAAGTCCGACATCGAGCGAGACGCCGAGCCAAAAACCAAGCGAGCAACCAAGTGAGACGCCGAGCCCAAGTCCGACACCGAGTGAGACACCAAGCCAAAAACCAAGCGAGCAACCAAGTGAATCACCGAGCCCAAGTTCGACACCGAGCGAGACGCCAAGCCAAAAACCAAGCGAGCAACCAAGTGAATCACCAAGCCCAAGCCCGACACCAAGCGAGACGCCAAGCCCAAGCCCGGCACCGAGCGAGACGCCAAGCCCAAGTCCGACACCGAGTGAGACGCCAAGCCAGCAGCCAAGCGAATCCCCAAGCGCAACACATGGTCAGCAGCCAAGTGAAATGCCGGAAGATGATGTGGATGAGACGCCGGATGAGGCTGTGGAGGTCGGAGACAGCATGGATATCAGCGGTCTGGTTTATGAGATTGCGCAGATAGAGAACGGTAAAGTGTATGTCACCTTCAAGGAAGCAGATGAAGATGCGGAGGACATCACGATTCCGACTACTTTTATGGATGCAGCAGGAAGAACCTGCTATGTAAAAGAAATTGCTCCGTATGCATTTGCAAACCATAAAAAGCTGAAAAAAGTAAAGATTGCAGAGGGTATTACAAAGATCGGCAAGAAAGCGTTTTATCATTGCACGGCATTAAAGAAGGTAACACTGCCGGGTAGTCTGGTGACGATCGGAGACAGTGCGTTTGAAGGTGACAGAAGCATTACTGCGATCACGATACCGAAAAATGTCAAAACGATCGGTAAAAAAGCGTTTTATAAGTGTAAGAAGCTCAAAACCGTAACGCTGAAAACGACAAAAATGAAAAAGGTTGGTGCGTCTGCATTTAAAAAGACAAAGAAAGGTATGTTGTTTAAACTGCCTAAGAAGAAAAATGCGACGTACAGAAAACTTTTGAAGAAAAAGTATGACAGCGGTGTGAGATTCAGAAAAATAAAGTAAGAGAAAAGTGAGGAAAAATATGATTGAAAAACTGAAGAAAAAATACATGGCAAACTGTATTTTTGCTACGGTTCTTCTGTGGGCGCTTGCTGCTGTATTTGTAGCGATAACATGGGATGACCTTAATGTGCTTTTTCAAAAACCATTGAAAATTGAAGATTTAAAGGCAGAGGATATACAGAAAAATGTGAAGGTTGAGGGTGACATATATTATTTCATGGATTATTATGCCTATCAGGAAAATGATAAGGGCGGTATGACGGCCATGCAATTTATGGTTCCTGTCGGAGAGGCAGAATATATGGGTGTAAACTGCAGTGGTTCCACAATGAACCGGGCGAAAGAAAATATGGATGCTTACTGGGCGTATCTGGATGGAGACGAATCAGCAATGGACAAACTGCAGCCGGTAAAGATTTCCGGAACGATCCAGCCGCTTTCGGGTGATTATCTGACATACTTTAATGAGTTTGTAGATAGGCTTGGATTGCCGGAGGAAAGTGCGGCATTATTCCTGCCTTATGTGATCAATGACGGTGACATCGGCGAGGGAAATATGGTAACCATTATCTTCTTTATATTGCTTGCAGCAGGTGCCCTGATCGGTGGTATTTATATGCTTGTCAGTGGGATAAAGGGAAAGAATGTAAAAGCATTGGAAGAATATTGCGAAAGAAAAGGAAACAAAGAATATATACTTTCGCAGATTGAATATTTTTATCAGATGCAGCCGGCGGTGCAGGGAATGCGCATCGGGCAGGATTATTTTATGGCTGTAAAGGGAACAAAGGTGTATTTCGCAGAGGCAGATCAGGTATTATGGGTATATGAAAATGTGGTACAGCACAGAACAAACTTTATTCCGACTGGTAAAACCTATTCTGTTGTTGTGATGCTTTATGATGGAAGAATATTTGACATCCCAATGAGTAGAAAGACAGCATCACAGGAGGCATTGCAATATATTGCTGCCAATATGCCATATTTGTTTATTGGATATGATGAAGACTGGGTGGAACTGTATAATACGGAAAGAGACCGGATGCGTCAGACCGTCAGAAGCAGAAAGCAGGAGTATGAGGTAAATATGACAGGCACTGCCGGGGATATGGCATCTGCACCGGATGCGGAAATGCAGAAATTTTAAATTCGGTATTGACATTCAAAAAAAATAGTTGTAAAGTAAACACAACTTAAAAAACAAAACATAATGTAAAGAAACCGATGAGAAAGAAGAGTAGTCATTAGGAAGTTTCCCAGAGAGCTGCAGGTGGTGGGATTGCAGCAAATGGAATTTTGATGAATGGGCTTTCGAGGCTGACCTGAATCAAGTAGGAGTCAGCGGGATGCACACCCGTTATCAAGGTGACATGTATGATAGTACATGACAGAGTGGACACATTGTCAATTTGAGTGGTACCGCGATAATACTTAGTTTATTACCGTCTCAAGCATTAGCTTGAGGCGGTTTTCTTTATGTAGCGAGGTAACGAAATCAAGCGGCAGCGAAGCTGACATTTGATTTCGCCCGAGCGTAATATGTCCTGCATCTATGATGCAGGATACAGCCCCGAGTATTGCGAAGCAATTATCATACGAGGGGTTCCCGAAGAGAAAATCAAAAGCGCGAAGCGCGATTGACAGCAGAGCTGGCAGGATTTTCGAGTCTGCAGAGGTAACGAAATCAGTAAATCAACAAACTAACAAAATATTTTTCTAGGAGGAAACAATTATGAAAAAGAAAGTAGTAGCAATGATGATGGCAGCAGTAATGGCATGTTCCTTAATGGCATGCGGCAGCACAAATGACGCAGCAGATACAACTGCGAATGAAACAGAGGCAACGGATGCGACAGAGGCAACGGATGCAACAGACACAGCAGAAGCAACAGATGCCACTGATGCAGCAACAGACGGCAAACAGTATACGATCGGTATTTCACAGTTTGCTGAACATGGTTCTCTGGATAACTGCAGAGAAGGCTTCTTACAGGGACTTGCAGATGCAGGCATCGTGGAAGGCGAAAACCTGACAGTCATTTATGACAATGCACAGGCAGATACAGGTACAGCAAGTACGATCGCAGAAAATTATGTATCACAGGGCGTTGATATGATCTGTGGTATTGCAACACCATCTGCAATGGCAGCATACAACTCCTGCATGAATACAGATATTCCGGTTATCTATACAGCAGTTTCCGATCCGATAGAAGCAGGTCTTGCAAATGAAGACGGTACACCGGCTGGCAATATCACAGGTACATCCGATGCACTTGCGATCAATGCACAGCTTGAAATGATCCGTGAAATGTTACCGGATGCAAAAACGATCGGTATTATTTATACAACAAGTGAAACAAACTCAGTCAGCACGATCGCAAGCTATAAAGAAGCAGCTCCGGATTACGGATTTGAAATTGTAGAAACCGGCATCAATGTAGTTGCAGACGTAGAAATGGCAGCAAAAGATTTAGCAGGAAAGGTTGACTGTATTACCAATTTGACGGATAATACAGTTGTATCTGCTCTGCAGACAGAGCTTGCAGCAGCAAAGGATGCAGGTATCCCGGTATTCGGTTCTGAAGTAGAACAGGTAAAAGCAGGCTGTGTTGCTTCCATGGGTCTTGAGTATGTAGAGCTTGGCAAACAGACAGGTGCAATGGCTGCAAAGGTATTAAAGGGAGAAGCAAAGGCTTCCGAAATGAACTTTGAAGTCATCAGCGAGCCTAGCCTTTACATCAATACAAAGGCAGCAGCAGATGTGAATCTGACGATCAGTGATGATATGATGGGAAAAGCATATCAGACATTTGATGAAATTACAGTAGAGTAAGAGGTAAGAAATGAGTTTAGTACTGAGTGTTTTCGAGCAGGGTCTGATCTATGCGATCATGGCGCTCGGACTTTATATCACCTACAAAATTTTGGATTTTCCGGATATGACAGTAGATGGCAGCTTCCCATTGGGAGCTGCTATTACTGCTATGTTGATTACAAAGGGATGGAATCCGTTTCTGACATTGCCAATTTCTTTTGCAGCCGGTGCGGTTGCAGGTATGTTGACAGGACTGATCCATGTCAAGCTCCGTGTGCGTGATCTGTTATCCGGTATTATCATGATGACGGCGCTTTATACTGTTAATCTCCGTATTGCCGGAAAGGCAAATCTGCCAATCTACAATATGGAAAATATTTTCGATAACAAACTGGTCAATGCCATTATCCCGGAAAGTCTTTCCCAGTTTAAAACAGTTATTGTGGCATTCGTGATCACAATGATCGTGAAATACATTCTCGACTGGTATTTAAGTACCAAATCCGGTTTTATGCTGCGCGCGGTCGGCGATAATGAGACGATCGTAACAAGCCTTGGTGTGGATAAAGGATGGATCAAGATACTGGGTCTGGCGCTGGGCGACGGCTTTGCAGCACTCAGCGGCTGTATGTTTGCACAGCAGCAGCGCTACTTTGATGTGACAATGGGAACAGGTACGGTCGTGATCGGTCTTGCTTCTGTTATCATCGGAACAACCGTCTTTAAAAAGGTAACTTTCCTGCGTGTGACATCCAGTGTTGTCATTGGCTCATTGATCTATAAAGCCTGCGTTGCGGTTGCGATCCGTATGGGTATGCAGTCTACAGATCTGAAACTGATCACAGCGATCCTGTTCTTATTGATCCTTGTTGTGGGAACAGAGAGAAAGAAGAAGGTGAAGAGTACATGTTAGAGCTGCAGCATATCCATAAATTTTTTAATCCGGGTTCTGTCAATGAGATCTGCCTTTTTGATGACTTCAATCTGACAGTGAAGGACGGAGAGTTTGTTTCCGTTGTCGGCAGTAACGGTTCCGGTAAGACTTCCATGCTGAATATTATCTGTGGCAGTATTGATATTGACCACGGACAGATCTTAATAGATGGTAAAGATTATGCCGGCAAAAAGGATTTTGTCAGAAGCCGACAGATCGGCCGTGTATTTCAGGATCCTTCCAAAGGAACGTGTCCACAGATGACCATTCTGGAAAATATGTCGATTGCGGAAAATAAGGGAAAACCGTTCAATTTAACAAGAGGTGTTAATAAAGCACACATTGATTATTACCGTGAAATGCTTGCACACTTAAATCTCGGACTTGAAGATAAGATGCACACACCGGTAGGTGCGCTTTCCGGCGGTCAGCGTCAGGCAGTGGCACTTTTAATGGCAACAATGACACCGATCGATTTTCTGATCCTGGATGAGCATACAGCAGCACTTGATCCGAAAACAGCAGAGATTATCATGCAGCTGACTGATCAGGTGGTACGGGAAAAGAAAGTCACAACGATCATGGTCACCCATAATCTTCGTTATGCGGTAGAATACGGAAGCCGTCTTCTGATGATGCATGAAGGCAAGGTCATTTTAGACAAGACCGGCGAAGAAAAGAAGAATGTAGATACGGAAGAAATCATGAAGATCTTTAACCAAATCAGTGTAGAATGTGGTAATTAACATGAAGAAAGAAACCAAAAAGGAAATTTTTTCCTGGATCTGGACGCTGGCAGTAGCGTTTGTGATCGCACTGTTTTTAAATCATTATATTATTGTCAATGCAAATGTGCCGACTGGTTCGATGGAAAATACGATCCAGCCGGGAGACCGTCTGATCGGTTTCCGCCTTTCTTACCAGAAGGAAGGACCTAAACGCGGAGATATTATTATTTTTAATTATCCGGTGGATGAGTCGGAAACATATATCAAGCGTGTGATCGGTCTGCCGGGAGAAACTTTGGAAATCCGAGATGCAAAGGTCTACATTGATCATAGCGAAACGCCGCTTGCTGAGCCTTATCTGAAGGAAAACTGGGTTGCCATGAATGACGGGATGACCTATGAAATCCCGGAGGATTGTTATTTTGTGATGGGAGATAACCGGAATAATTCGGCAGACGGCAGGTACTGGGCAATGGAAGCAGTTGATTATGGTGTGGCAGACAGTATTGAGGAAGCAGTAGAGAATGAATATTGTTTCGTACGTCAGGATCAGATACTTGGAAAAGCAATCTTCCGTTATTTTCCGAAACCCACCTTGCTGAACCAGTCGCCTTATGAGGAAGATACAGATCAATAAAAGTTGTATATCAGAAAAATAAGCCGCATGCAACCTGCATGCGGCTTTACTTATCTTATTGATAGAACAGATCTCTTTTTCTGCATTTCTCTTCACAGTATTTGCAGCGGTAAATTTCTTTCTTCTCGTCTGCCAGTACAAAGATGTGTGGAAGCTCCTGCTCAATGGAAGTGATGCAGCGGGGGTTCCGGCATTTGATGACGTTTTTGATCTCTTTTGGCAGGCTCAGATCTCTTTTCTCAACGATCTTGCCGTCTTTGATCACATTGACGGTGATGTTATGGTCGATAAAACCAAGCACATCGATATTCAGTGTATTGATATCACACTCCACCTTCAGGATATCCTTTTTTCCTTTTTTATTACTGCGCGCATTTTTGATGATCGCAACTGTACAATCCAGTTTATCAAGCTGGAGCAGATGATAGATCGTCAGGCTTTTGCCTGCTTCAATATGATCCAGTACAAAGCCCTCCTCAATTTTTCCTACATTTAACATGGTTGTCTCCTTCTATATATATTAATCTGTGAATACGTGGTAACATGCTTTTTTCCATGCATTTACGGTAACTATTCAGCACCTGATCCGCCATTTATGCAAGCTCAAGAAGTGTCAGGATCAGTGCCATGCGAACATAGACACCGTACTGTACCTGCTTGAAGTAAACAGCTCTCGGATCATCGTCTACTTCAACGGAAATTTCATTGACACGCGGAAGCGGATGGAGTACAAGCATATCCGGTTTTGCAAGTTCCATTTTCTGTTTATTCAGAATATAGAAATCTTTTAATCTGACGTAATCTTCTTCGTTGAAGAAGCGTTCCTTCTGGACTCTTGTCATGTAAAGCAGATCCAGATCTGCGATCGTATCTTCCAGACTGGTGTTTTCTTCGTAAGAGATGTCCATTTCTTTGAGCATATCCGTGATATAATCCGGAACACGAAGCTCCTCCGGAGAGATAAATACAAAGTGGATATCCTCATAACGTACCAGAGCACGGATCAGGGAGTGAACGGTACGACCGAATTTCAGGTCACCGCAGAGGCCGATCGTAAAATGATCGAGGCGCCCTTTCAGGCTGCGGATCGTCAGAAGGTCTGTCAGTGTCTGGGTAGGATGCTGATGTCCGCCATCACCGGCGTTGATGACCGGGATACGGGAATGTGCTGCAGCAACCATCGGTGCACCTTCCTTTGGATGGCGCATGGCGCAGATATCTGCAAAACAGGAAATAACGCGGATCGTATCGGAAACGCTTTCTCCCTTGGAAGCGGAAGAGGAACCTGCATCGGAAAAACCGATAACTTGTCCGCCAAGATTGATCATGGCGCTTTCAAAACTTAAACGCGTTCTGGTACTTGGCTCATAAAAGCAGGTTGCAAGCTTCTTTCCGTCACACTTGTGTGCGTATTTCTGAGGATTTTTTTCGATGTCTGCAGCAAGATTAAACAGCTGCTCAAGTTCATCTGTTGTAAAATCCAGTGGACTCATTACATGTCTCATAGTTTGTTCTCCTTTATATGTATGGTCGGAGCAGACGCATGCAAAGCGGACTTTGTCCTCGGCGTCTGCGCAGGTCATCAGGGCTCCTCCCACTCTGCGAGCGGGTCCCTCCTCATGACATTATTTGGAACCGCAGCTCATGCAGGAGCCGCGGCTACATCATGCATCTTCAATGCATGACATTACATAAATAGAATCGAAGGGAAATGATTCTCTTCGATTCTATCAGTTTACTTATACGTTAATAAATCAGCTACAGCTTTTCTTTTTGGAGCTGCAGGGGTTTCGTCCGGATATCCGACCGGGATTAGTGCTACCAGTTCTCTGTCTACCGGGATCTCTAATAAAGAAGTAATTTTATCATTGTCAAATAATCCCATGATTACGGTGCCAAGACCTGCTTCATAGGCGGCTAAACAAAATGTCTGGCTGGCAACACCCGCATCATACATCTGCCAGGTATCTCCACGCTCTGTAGAGAAGGAACCGTCTCTTTCGTAGCCACATCTGTTTTTGATAACGGTAACAGCGATTAAAAGTGGTGCATTTTCAATAATTTTACCATTATTTGGGAAAATAGTGGTACAGTCACGTCCGATCTTGTCTTTTAATTCGCCTTCGATCGCGATATAGCGGATCGTCTGGGAATGCTTCCAGCTTGGTGCATAAGAAGCTGCTTCGATCACGGATTCAAGCAGTGCGTGATCAACAGGATCCGGTTTATACTTTCTGATACTTCTACGTCCATAAATACATTCTTTTGCAGTCATAAGTTCCTCCTTCTGATTTGCTTTTGCCTATTATATTAGCATACCGTATTGTCACTTGCAATGCTTATCTGGGAATAAAATTGAAACAATATTGCCAGAAAAAGAGCATTATTTTGCTTACTTTATTTTAGTACTTGCAAATTGATGAAAAACTGATACAATGCAGCGAGGAAGGAAATCTGAAACAGTGGATTTCCGGGGATGACAGTGAAAAATAAATGAGACAAAGGAGAAAATCATGGAACTGGATATGACAAAAGGAAAACCGATGGGTCTGATGCTGCGTTTCCTGATCCCGGTTGCGATCGGTAATATTTTTCAGCAGCTTTACAATACGGTAGACAGTATTATTGTGGGTCGTTTTGTCGGTGTCGGGGCTCTTGCCGCAGTAGGAAGCACAGGAACGATCATGTTTCTGATCCTCGGCTTTTTATCAGGGCTGACATCAGGCTTTACGGTGCTTGTATCACAGAGATTTGGTGCGGGAGATATTAAAGGCATGAAAAGAGCAGTTGGAAATGCTGCACTTCTGGCAGTGATCGTATCAGCGGTCATGACATTCTTCAGCATGGTCTTTATGAAGCAGCTTCTGACACTGATGAATACGCCTGCGGATATTTATCAGGATGCATATGATTACATTATCGTGATCTGTGGTGGTATCTGCTGTAATGTTTTATACAATATGATGGCAGCTGTTCTGCGTGCAGTCGGAAACAGCAAAGTGCCACTGTATTTTCTGCTGGTTTCCGTTGTACTGAACTGCGGGCTGGATCTGTTCCTGATCATCGTCTGGGATATGGGAGTGGCAGGCGCTGCCTGGGCAACGATCATTTCACAGGGTGTATCCGGTGTACTGTGTCTGTTTTATGTATATAAGAAAATGGAGATTTTGCATCCGGGAAAAGGGAACTGGAAGCTGGAGCATACGCTTAGCATGCAGCAGTTAGCGATCGGTATTCCGATGGCGCTGCAGTTTTCCATTACGGCGGTCGGTGCGATCATTCTGCAGAGCGCTTTGAATCTGCTTGGTTCTGTCATGGTAGCAGCTTATACCGCAGCTTCCAAGGTGGAGCAGGTTGTGACACAGCCATTCCTTGCCATGGGAGCCACAATGGCGACCTACAGTGCACAGAATATGGGAATCGCGGATATCAAACGGATCCGCAAGGGTGTCACAGCAGCCAATCTGATGACGATTGTTTATGCTGTTGTGATCGGTGTGCTCATGGCGACAGTACTTGTTTCAGTCGTCCCTGTTTTTGTGACTGGCGACAATGTGCAGGCAGTAGTCGATGCAGCGGCGATTTATATGCGTATCAGCGCACTTTTCTATATACCGCTTGGACTGATCTTTGTATTCCGTAATGTACTGCAGGGCGCAGGTTATGGGTTCCTGCCAATGATGGGCGGCGTTGTGGAGCTTGTCTGCCGTACGGTTTTTGCATTCCTTGCAGCATATCACCACAGCTACACGGGTGTCTGTATTGCCAATGTCAGTGCATGGGTAGGCGCGGGCTTCTTTTTGCTGGCTGTCTACTTATATAAGATGAAACGAATTGAAACGCATATGCAGAGACCGGAGCCGTCAGTGCATGGTGTTTAAAATATATTCATAAAGAAGTCCTGTACCAAACCAGCAGGGCGCATAATCCAGCCGGATCACACCATCAATATTGAGCGGAGCCTCCGAATAATCCCACGGGCAGGCATGCTTCTTTTGGAGCAGCCTGCCCGTTATAAATTCTGTGACAAAGATACAGACGGTATAGACACTGCCCCGCAGCAGAAACGGCTTGCCCTTTAACAGTCTGGACAAGGGCTGCAGGAGAACAGCCATTCCATAGATCGGAAACATCCAGAGGGAAGTATTGCCTTTCAGGCGGATATCATGTTTTTTCATTGTGCAGGCGGCGGTAAAAATGATCTCCAGACACCAGCCGACGACACCACAGGTCAAGATTTTTTTTATCATACTTGCAGTATTGACAAAATGACTTTTTTTATTCCGTAAAAAATTGTATACTGGATAGGATGATGTGAAAAAGCAGCAGACAGGACGTCTGTATAGAGTGGGAAGTATAAAACATGAATGAAAAAGAGACAATGGAATATATTGCATATTTAAATACACTTGGCAGTAAGCCGGGGCTGACTGTAATACGGGAGCTTTTGAGAAGGGCGGGAGATCCGCAGAAGGAGCTTGCCTTTATCCATATCGCAGGGACGAACGGCAAAGGATCGGTATCAGCCTTTATATCTAATATCCTGATGGCAGCGGGCTACAGGGTCGGACGTTATAATTCGCCGACGATACGCACCTACCGGGAACGGATCTGTGTCAACAAGTCCATGATCTCGAAGACAGCATTGTGCAGGCTGCTGACACAGTTGAAAACATGCTGTGATGAAATGGTGGCGGACGGCTTTGCACATCCGACCTCTTTTGAAGTGGAGACGGTGCTCGGCTTTCTTTATTATAAGGAAAAGAACTGTGATATGGTTGTGCTGGAAACGGGTATGGGCGGCAGGCTGGATGCGACCAATGTCATACCGGATCCGCAAAAGCTTCTGGCGGTATTTGCTTCCGTCAGCATGGATCACATGGCATTCCTGGGTGACAGCCTCGGGCAGATCGCAAAAGAAAAAGCAGGGATCATTACACAGGGCTGCAGTGTGGTAACGATGGAACAGCGTGAGGAGGTTATGGATGTATTTCAGAAAGTCTGTCTCGAAAAACAGGCAGTACTGACAGTCAGTAAACCGGAGACCGCTTCTTCCATTCACTATGGGCTGGAAAAACAGACCTTTTTATACAGGAACCGGTTACCGGTTACGATCCGTCTGGCAGGCAATTATCAGATCACAAATGCCCTGCTTGCCCTGCAGGCGGCAGAAATTTTGCAACAGAAGGGATTCAGGATCACAGACCGGGCGATCTTAAAGGGCATGGAGCAGACCGGATGGCACGGAAGGTTCGAGATATTGTCCAAAAAGCCGTATTTTATCGTAGATGGCGCACATAATGAAGATGCAGCGAGAAAGCTGGCGCAGACCGTGCAATTCTATTTTACAAATAAGAAGATTATTTATATAATGGGAGTATTAAGGGATAAAGAATATGAAAAGATCGCAGAGATCATGAGTCCCTTTGCAGACAGTATCATCACAGTCACAACGCCCGGTAATCCGAGAGCGTTGTCTGCCCTTACACTGGCAGAAACTGTGGCGAAGTATCATAACCGTGTGACGGCAGCAGACAGTTTGGAGGAAGCTGTGGAGATGAGCTATCTTCTGGCAGATAAGGACAGCGTGATCCTGGCATTCGGATCGCTTTCCTATCTGGGACAGATCATGGATATTATAGACAAGATGAAAACGAAGAGAGCGTGAGAAGAATGGTAGATAAACAGAAGATAGAGCAGGCGGTCCGGTTATTACTGGAAGGGATAGGAGAAGATACCGAAAGAGAAGGACTGAAGGAAACACCGGCGCGGATCGCAAGGATGTATGAGGAACTGATGGCGGGAATGGACGAAGATGCGGCAGTGCATCTGTCTAAGACATTTACTTCTCAAAATACAGGCATCGTGCTGGAAAAGGATATCACCTTTTATTCCATGTGTGAGCATCATATGCTTCCTTTTTACGGAAAAGCACATGTGGCATATATCCCGGACGGGAAGGTTGTCGGGCTGAGCAAGCTGGCAAGAACGGTAGAGGTATTTGCCAGAAGGCTGCAGCTGCAGGAACAGCTGACGGATCAGATCGCAGATGCCCTGATGGATGAGCTTGGCGTCAAAGGTGCCATGGTCATGGTACAGGCAGAGCATATGTGCATGACGATGCGTGGGATCAAGAAGCCGGGCAGCCAGACAGTGAGCATTGCCACAAGAGGCTGTTTTATAGACAATGAAGCACTGCAGAATACATTTTTCCAGATGCTGCACAGCTAAGCTGTGGATATAACGGGAAAGGATGATGCAGTAATTATGGAACAGAAAAAAACAGAGCGTATCAACCGGATTTTAACGCATCCTTCTTATATAGAATATGTTTCCCAAAATGCTGAAGAGGAGCAGGACAGGGTGTTCTGCCATCATGATATGGGGCATTTTCTGGACGTGGCAAGGCTGGCTGAGATACTGAACCTGACAGAAGCGTACGGACAGGATGCAGAGCTGATCTATGCAGCAGCGCTATTGCATGACATCGGAAGGCATATCCAGTATGAAACGGGAGAAGATCATGCACTGGTCAGTGCACGGATGGCACCGGCTATTTTAAAAGACTGCGGTTTTATGCAGGAAGAAGCGGAGCAGATCGTATCGGCGATCGCTACCCACAGACTGGCAGAGGTACGCGACAGAAAAGATTTAAACGGATTGTTATACAGGGCTGATAAGCTGAGCCGTCCCTGCTATTGCTGTAAACAGGAAAGTGCATGCAACTGGAAGGGCGATAAGAAAAACAGACAGCTCATCTGGTAGTATATAAAAACTGCAACAGAAGCAGCGGGATGAATAATTGTAGTAAAGACAGATAAACGGCAGGTTATGCAGGAGGAAACGACGGAAATGATTATTGGAAATAAGACATTTGACACACAGCACGAAGCATACATTATGGGCATTTTGAATGTCACTCCCGATTCCTTTTCAGATGGTGGGAAGTTTAATACATTGGATGCGGCACTCAGACAGACAGAGCGCATGGTAGAGGAAGGTGCAGCGATCATAGACATTGGTGGCGAATCGACAAGACTGGGCTATACAAAGCTTTCCGATGAAGAGGAGCTTTCCCGTGTTCTGCCTGTGATCGAGGCGGTCAAGAAGCGGTTTGATGTACCGGTTTCTCTCGATACATACAAATCCGGTGTGGCAAGAGAGGGCTTGCGGGCAGGTGCAGATATGATCAATGATATCTGGGGACTGCAATACGATCCTGCCATGGCAAAGGTGATCGCAGATGCAGATGCGGCCTGCTGTCTGATGCATAACAGAAAGAATACAGACTATCATGACTTTATGAAGGATGTTCTGATTGATCTGGAAAACTCGCTTGAACTGGCAAAAAATGCGGGGATTTCCTATGATAAGATCATGATCGATCCGGGTGTCGGTTACGCAAAATCTTATGAACAGAATCTGACAGTTATTAAAAATGTGAGTGAGCTGCACAGTCTGGGGCTTCCGGTCCTGATGGCAGCAAGCAGAAAATCAGTTGTCGGACTGACACTGGATCTGCCAAAGGATGAGAGACTGGAAGGTACGATCGCGATCACGGTAGCGGCAGTTCTTTCCGGCTGCAGCTTTATCCGGGTGCATGATGTAAAGGAAAACCTGCGTGCCATGCGGATGGCAAAGGCAATTTTGCAGGCGGAATAGAAAGAGGATTCCATGGATTATATTACGATCAAAAATCTGAAAATATTTGCACATCACGGTGTGTTTGAGCAGGAAACGGAAAATGGGCAGAATTTTTATGTGAATGCAAAGCTCTATGTGGATATGGAGCGGGCAGGCACGACAGATGCACTGGATGATGCGGTCAATTACGGAGAGGTCTGTCTGTTTCTGGAGAGCTTCTTAAAGGAGCATACCTATAAGCTGCTGGAAAAGGCAGTAACAGAGACAATGCAGGCGGTTCTGGTGCAGTTTCCGGCAGTTAACGGACTGGAACTGGAGCTTAGTAAGCCACAGGCACCGATACCGCTTTCGTTTGAAACAGTATCCGTGACAAGATCCCTGTTCTGGCATAAGGTGTATCTGGGGATCGGTTCTAATCTGGGTGATAAAAAGGAATTTCTGGATCAGGCGGTTGAAAAAATGAAGCTCGATCAGGCGTTCCGGAAGCTGCGGACTTCAGACTGGATCGTGACAGAGCCTTATGGCGGTGTGGAGCAGGATGATTTCTTAAATGGTGCGATCGAAGCGGAAACATTCCTCTCGCCGGATGCACTGCTTCATAAGCTGCATGCGATCGAGCAGGAGGCGGGAAGAGAGAGAAAGATCCATTGGGGACCGCGGACGCTGGATCTGGATATTTTACTGTACGATCATGAGATCATAGATACAGAAAAACTGACGATCCCGCATATTGATATGCAAAACCGCCAGTTTGTATTGGAACCGCTTTCACAGTTAGCACCGGCTTACATGCATCCGGTGCTGCATAAGACGATCAGTCAATTGCTTGCAGAGCTGCTGCCTTAGCAGCATCGAAGGTCATAACGGATATCGGCCCGTAGGTGCTGGTCTGATAAACCGGTGTATCAGCGCCGAAGCTGTGGAAGTAAACATAAGAGGAGGTAACATTGATATCACTGTAGTTACCTTCTGCTACAATTTCAGGATTACTGCCATCGATGCCCATGCGCATAAGAGCAGGGGAAGACGGATCGTTTTTCTGATAGTATACATAGCTGCCCGCTATATTAAACAGATCCACGCGGTCGGTTGTCAGAACCGTATTACTGCCATCTGTCAGATCATAGCGGCAAAGCTGATAATTATTTTCCGTATCCAGGTAATAGATGGAACTGCCCGATAAAGTCGGATACCACATGTTGTACTCGAACAACGTCTGAACGGTGCCTGACTGTGTATCATAGCTGTAAAGGTAATGATCCTCTGTAGT
>ENA-UONW01000866-UONW01000866.1-human-gut-metagenome-genome-assembly--contig:-CS52-NODE-866-length-41740-cov-7.344920_pt1 | contig 41740 bp, 36 predicted proteins | sample MGYA00242463_ERZ724010 | MGnify/ENA metagenome assembly ERZ724010 | reverse complement strand
GGATTGCCGCTTGAGACCGGCGCCGGGTTCTGATGCACCGTTCCCGCGCGCCGGGAAATCCGGTCGGGAAACTTCATATTTCCCGAGAAGCCGATTCGTATTTCCGCCGGAAGGTGCTATTTTAGTAATATAAGGAAAGAGCCGGGGGAGTCCGGAGAGGTACAGGGTTCATATTGCGAGGTGTCTTATGAAGATCGTCATTGTCGGCGGCGGAGTTGCCGCGTTCGAGGCCGCGCTTTCCGCCGGGAAGGCCGGAGTTGCTGAGGGGATCACCCTGATTTCACGCGAGAAGGTGCTGCCCTACCGGCGGCCCGCTCTTTCCGGCATGGTCGCCGAACCGCTGCCGGATGCGCAGTTCTACATCAAGCCGGAATCGTTCTATCGCGAAAAAGGGATCGACGTCCGCCTGGGAATCGCGGCAGAGTCGATCGATTGTGCCGCAAAGACGGTACAGCTTTCCGACGGAACCGGCGTTTCCTACGACCGGCTGCTGCTGGCGACCGGGAGCCACTGTTTTCTGCCGCCGATTCCGGGAATCGACGGGGAAAATGTCCTGTCTCTGAGGGAATTCTGTGATCTTGAGACCATCCGCACCCGGCTGGAGGGCGGGGTGAAGCGCGTCGCCGTCATCGGCGGCGGACTGCTCGGGCTGGAGCTGGCCCAGAGCCTGCTGGAGCGCGGTTGCGCCGTCACGGTGATCGAGGGCGGCGCCTCTCTGCTGCCGCGCAACCTCGATGCGGAAGCGGCCGGAGTCGCACTGCGGGAACTGGGGAAAATTCCGAATCTGGTACTCAAATTCGGCGCGGTCGTCAAGGAGATCACGCCGGCCGGGGTTCGGATCGACGGAGAGGAGATTCCTGCTGATCTGGTGATGGTTTCCGCCGGGACGCGGGCGAACGTTGAACTGGCCGCTTCGGCCGGGCTGAAATGCAACCGCGGCATCGTGGTGGATGGCCGGCTTCGGACTTCGCAGCCGGATATTTTCGCCGCGGGGGACTGCGCCGAGGTGGATGGGGTGCTTTACGGACTCTACGGCGCGGCGCGCGCGATGGGGCAGGTGGCAGGGACGAACCTTGCAGGCGGCGAAGAGACCTTCCAGGCGGAAGCGTTTCCTGCCAGGCTCAACGTGTTCGGGCTGAAAATCTTCTCTGCCGGCGTGCTGAAGGGGGCCGATGAGAAATCGGAGACCGATTCCGCCACCGGCGCGTTCCGCAAGCTCTTTTTTGATGCGGCGGGGAAGCTTGTTGGCTGTATCCTGATCGGCGACCTGAAGGAGGCGCTCAAGCTGCAAGCGGAGATCGATGCCGCTTCGGCCGGACCGCGGTGAATCAGACGAGCGTTTTCACGCTCTCCCGTTCGATCAGCAGATAAGGAACCCGGACGTCGCCGGAGACCGGTTTGCGGTCAATCAGCCGGTCGAGCAGTGAGATCGCCTCCCGGGCGAGTCCGCGGAAGTCCTGAGAAAGCGTGGTGTGCGACGGAATCAGCCGTTCGCTGATACCCGGAAATTCCATTGAAAGAACAGAGAGTTCTTCCGGCACTTTGATGTGAAGCGTGTTGAGTTGCTGGGCGACCGACAGGCCGTTGGTTTCACCGGCAGTGATCAGCGCGGTGACTCCGCAATCGACCCAGTGGTGCAGATCGGGGAATCGGCTCTGATCCCGGAAGAAACTGAATGCCTCAGGCTCGGCCACGCCCCGTCGCCGCAGCGCCTCGCAGAACCCTTCGTACCGGTGCGAAGTATACACCATCTCGTCGGCATGATGGACATCGGAAATAAAACCGATTTTCCGATGTCCCTGCCGGAACAGATAATCGACCGCCAGCTCCATGCCGGCGATGCCGTCGGAACTGACCGAGTAGATATTCTCCCTGTGACAGCTCGGCCGGTTGAGGCGGACCAGCGGAAAATTGCTGAACTCCCCCCAGAATTCGTTGAGCCGGTCGTTGATCGAAACCGAAATTGCTCCGGCAATGGCCCGGGAGTTCAGCAGCTCGAGATCTCTGGTCGAGATGAGTTCCACCCGGTGTCCGTGGAGCGATATCTCCTTCAGCAGAAAGGTGAGCAGACTGCTGAGGTAGCCGGAAAGGTTGGTTTCAAAGATGATGAGAGCGATGGTCAGACGACCGTCGGCGGGAGCGAGCGGATATCCCATTTCCCGGGCGGTCTCGATCACCCGGGCGCGGGTGGCCGGATGGACGCGCGGATCGTTGTTGAGCACGCGTGATACGGTGACGTGGGAAACCCCCGCGGCGGCGCCGACCATTCTGGTGGTGACTTTTTTCACCGACAGCCTCCTCCGTTTTCCTCCCGGGGGTGGGAGGGTGCGTTCGCTTTTCCGGCGTGGCGGCGCCACGCTTCCGGCGTCCTGCCGAATCGTCTCAGAAACTGACGGTGCAGATAGTTCGCTGAACGGTACCCCGTCATTTTCGCCACCTCCTCAACCGTCAGGAGCGACCGTTCAAGGATGCCGGCCGCGCAGTCGAGCCGATAGCGGTTGAGCAGTTCAGGGAAGGTTCGACCGAATTCACGACGCAACAGCTGGCTGGTGCGCGATACGGAGAGACCGAGCTCAGCGGCAAGGTTTTCCTGCGACGCCTCCGGAGAGCGGAAGTAACGCTCCATCCACCAGCGGATCTGTTCGCCGCGGCCGCCGCGGGGGCCGTCCCCCGGAATCTCCTCCAGCCGCCGCCGGATCGAATCGGCGAACAGCGAGCCGAACCAGATGAGATCCTCCGGCGGCTCCTGTTCCGGCGGAAACACCACTTTTTCCGGCGGCTGAAACACCTCCGGCAGCGCCCCTTCCGGCGGCCGGAAGACGCCGAGAAACATCACCCCGGCCGGAGCTCCGAATTTCATCAGCGGAAACACCGCTTCGAAGAAACCGGCGTGGCAGAGCTTCCGGAACGGCCTCCCCGCCGCCAGATGAGGCTGGATCAGCCGGGTGTCGCACTGAACGCATCGCTCGTAGCACTCCCGGTTGCGGGAACGCATCTCTTCACAGCATGGCGCCAGGTGATGCAGCGGCAGTTCCTCCGGTTCGGCCAAAGCGGTGATCTCTCCGGTCAGGTCGTGAAATGCCACCCGGCAGCCCAGCCTTTTTTCAAAAACCGCGATCTCTTCCCGCAGATTCATTTTTGCCTCCGGTATGGATTTTTATATAATAGTTGCAGAAAAGTGAATTGTCAAACGGTGATGATTCCGGTATACTAAGAAAAAGGCAAAATTCAGGAGAAGAGCCATGGAACAGATTTCCGTCACCCGTCACATTCCGGTCAAGTATACAGCGGACATTTGCGTTGTGGGCGCCGGTCCGGCGGGCGTCGCCGCCGCGGTCACCGCCGCCCGCCGGGGCGGACACGTGCTGTTGATCGACGGTATGGCGATGCCGGGCGGGATGAGCACCGCTGCGCTGGTGCCGGTTTTCATGTCCTGCACGGACGGGGTGAACTTCCTTCCCGCCGGGTTCGGGCGGGAGGTGATCGACCGGCTGCAGGCGCTCGCCGCCCGCCGGAATTTCGACAGCGGTCTCGCCATCAACGCCGAACACCTCAAGCGTGTCTACGACGATCTGCTTGCGGAATCGAACGTTGAACCGCTCTATTACACCCGGCTGGTCGACGCAGTGGTCGAATCCGGCAGGATTGAGGCGATTCTCTGCAACGCGCCGAGCGGAAATTTCGCGGTGAAGGCGCCGATCTTTCTCGATGCGACCGGGGACGGCACTCTTGCGGTGCTCGCCGGCGCGCCGTATGAATTCGGCGGCGAAAACGGCGATGTGATGCCCTCCACACTCTGTTCACTCTGGGCGGGGATCGATTTCGCCGCCTACCGGGCGGGCGGGGCGTTCAGCCACAACGATGACAACATGCTTGCAAAGCTCGAAGAGGCGTTCCGCGACGGGCGGCTTTCGGTGCCGGATTTCCATCACACCGGCATCTTCCGGGTCTCCAACGTCGCCGCGGTCGGCAACATCACCCATGTCTTCGGCGTTGACTCCACCGATGAGCGGTCGTTGACGCGCGGCGTGATCGAAAACCGCCGCCTGCTGGCTGAATACGAGGAGTTCTACCGCAGTCGGATCGCCGGGTTTGGAAACGCGGAGATTGTCGGTTCCGGTTCCGTTCTGGGCGTTCGGGAATCCCGGCGGATTCTCGGCGATTATGTCCTCGGCAGCGACGACTACGTGGCGCGGCGCGATTTCCCGGATGAGATCGGGCGCTACAACTTCCCGGCGGACATCCATCCGGCCCGGCCGGGAAAAGAGGAGGTGATTGCTCACAAGAGGCTTTTTCGCTCCTTCCGCTGCGGGAAAGGCGAGAGCTACGGCATTCCCTACCGGATCCTGCTGCCGCGCGGCGTGAAAAATCTGCTCACCTGTGGCCGCTGCGTGAGCTGCGACCGCAATGTGATGGCGTCGATCCGGGTGATCCCCGGCTGTTTCATCACCGGGCAGGGGGCGGGAATGGCGGCGGCGCTTGCGGGCGCCGCCGGGAAGTTGCCGCGCGAGGTGAATGCCTCCGAACTTCGTGCCGAACTTCGCGAAATCGGAGCATTCTTTCACTGACGGAAAGTATTCCGAGCCTGTCTGCCGGACCGTGAAAAACGGCCCGGTTTTTTTGTTTTTCCGGTAAAAATTGGAAATATATCAAAAAAAAGAGAGGGAATCTCTTGCAATTTACACTAACGCTTATCATAATATTAGTGAAGCCGCAAAGTATCCGGACCGTTGCTTTATCCCGGGGCGTGCGAGCTGAATTTTTATCCACCAGAACAGAAGGAGATGGATGATGAAAAAAAGTCGTGGGTTTACCCTAATCGAACTACTCGTCGTAATCGCGATCATCGCGATTCTGGCGGGGATGCTGCTGCCGGCGCTGAACCAGGCGCGGGAGAAGGCGCGCCGCATTTCCTGTACCAGCAACCTGAAGCAGATCGGCACCGCTCTCAAGACCTATTCGATCGACTACGAGAGTCGTCTGCCCGGCGATTCGGGAGCCAAGGGACTCGAAATTCTGCGTGCATACGATTTTCTGACCGACTACGGGATCTATATCTGCCCGTCGAGCACCACGACGACCGGCACCGACAGTCTTCCGCTCGGCTACAACAGCATTCCTGACGACTATGCGGGTTGCGACTATGCTTATGCCGGCGGCATGATCGAGGGGGACAGCGCGACCTACGGCCGTGCGGATTCCGGGATTGCCGCGGATATCTATGCTGCACCGGGGGAGGAAACCGAAGGCGAGGCGGATACGTCCGACAACAACGAGCTCGACACCACCCGTAACGGCGGTGCGCCGAATCACAGCGACTACGGCAACATCCTCTTTCAGGGGGGGCATGTGACCGGATTTCCCGGCGCCAGCTGGTACATCGACAAGAACCGCGGCTACAGCTTCATCTATCCCAATCCGGGCGGTGCGGCGGAAGTGACAGGCGACTGAGCTAGAGAATTTCGGGAAGGTCCGCGGGGAAGATGCGCACTTCCCCGCGGGGTTTCCGGTGAAACAAAAGAATAAGGAGGGCCGGCTATCAAATCAAATCTCCAGGATAAAGTTTGAAGACGTGACGTGAATCGACGGCGGAAATGTCGGAGGTCTGCGCTCTGCATCCCTTAAAAACAGGGCGTTCCGGTTGCGGAAAGGACCAAACGCATTTCCGTCGTCACTGCCGCGGAAAGAAATTTCTCGCTTCCGCGGCCTCTGTGGTCGGTATGGGGATGCCTGCACCAATTCCTTGAGGAAATTGCCGGAATCGGGAGACAAATCCGGAGAAGGAGAAGGAAGGGCGACGATCATGAAAGATTCATTTTTCTCCTTGTTTAATTAGGTAATCCTGATTAAAAAAGCAAAAAAAGCCGAAAAAAGTTGGAATTGCTCTTGCATATTTCGATATTTTTTGCTAAAATATAGGTAACGTCGCGGTAAATGTCCATTTTAAGGGAAGTGGGCACACCGAATCGAACTTTATCGTAAGGAGATAAAAATGAAAAAAAGTCGTGGGTTTACCCTTATCGAACTCCTCGTCGTGATCGCGATCATCGCGATTCTGGCGGGGATGCTGCTGCCGGCTCTGAACCAGGCGCGTGAAAAGGCGCGTCGTATTTCCTGCACCAGCAATCTGAAGCAGATCGGTACTTCTCTCAAGACCTACTCGATCGACTATGAGAGCCGCCTGCCCAACTATGCCGGCGCCAAGGGGCTTGAAATTCTGCGTGCGTACGACTTCCTGACCGACTACGGCATCTACATCTGCCCGTCGAGCACCACCGCTGCCGGATCCGGCAGCCAGCAGCTCGGCTACAGCAACATCGAATCGGGTGACATTGCCAAATACGCTGGTTGCGATTACGGTTATGCCGGCGGCATGATCGAAGGTGACAGCGCGACTTATGGCCGCGCGGATTCCGGTATCGGCGCGGATATTTACACCAGCACCGCTCCGGCAATTGGTGATACTGCTGATAACAACAATATTGCCGGGGATACCACCCGTAACGGTGGCGCACCGAACCACAGCGACTACGGCAACATCCTCTTCCAGGGTGGCCATGTGACCGGATTCCCGGGGGCCAGCTGGTACATCAACAAGAACCGCGGCTACAGCTTCATCTTCCCGAATCCGGGCGGTGATGGTCTGGATGGTAAATAATCCCTGAACTTCAGAGAGAATTTACTCGATCAGGAGGAGGGAGGCGCTGCCTCCCTCCTTTTTTGTAAAGAAAAACGAATTCAGCAATCATGCAGACGGAAAAAACGACATTTCCCCGTTACTGTGCCGCGGCAATTCTGCTGACGGCGGCGCTGTTGAGCTACCCGCTCGCGCCGCTGCGGATTGTTTCCGGGCCGATTCCCTTCTGGGGGGATGTACAGCTCTTCCCGCCGGGCACGCTCGGGCTGTTCGCCGTCTGCTGCTGTCTCCTCTTCCCGCGTCGACTGGCTGAACTCTGGCTGGTCGATCCGTTGACCCGGGTTCTCCTCTGCCTCGGCGGCGGAGTGTTGATTCTGATTGTTTCCTTTCTTTTCCGCTTTTCCTGTACGGCAGATCAGTTTCAAACGGAACTCTTCTACCTGGCGATGCCGCTGGCGGGAATCATTCTTGCCGGCGAATTGAAGCGCCTGCTGCCGCCGTTTCTGCTGATCGTCGCGGTTCTTCTGACGGCCTCCCTGGTCGGCGATCTGCTGCGCGGGTTGCCCCCCTCCGGACTGCCGGGCAACTGGAACTGGAACTGGTCGCTGCTGCTGGTGACCATCCCGGTCGGAATGCTCGCCTTGCCGATCCGCCGCAAGCTGGAGAGTTGTGCCGCCGTCGCAATTGTGGTTGCGTGGTTTCCGTATCTTTTGACTCCCCGTTACACTTCACTTGCCGCGCTCTTTTCCGCCGTTGCCTCCGCAGGTGTTCTGATGCTGCTGCTCAAGACCATGCCGCAGCGGCGCACCCTTCTTTTGGTTCTGCTTGGAGCCATCTGCCTTTTTCTCTTTCTGGCGGCAACTCATGTGCCCGGTCTGTTTCGTCCCGGAGAGGCGCGGGTTCCGCTCTGGCACGGCGCGGTCGAGCTTGCGGTAGGTTCTCCGTTCGGCAACGGCATAAGCCGGTTTGAAGGGGCGATTCCGGAGCATCTCCCCCGGGAGTATTTTCTGTCGGACTTCGCCTGTGACCGGCATCCGCATCCGCACAACGAGCTGCTCTCCTACGCCTGCGGCTGGGGTGTGCCGGGAATCATCTGGGGGCTGCTGCTGATTTTCGGATTGTGGCGCGGACTCTGCACACTGTCGATCGACAAGCCGGCCGGGCTTGTCCTCGGTTGGAGCACGTTGCTGCTGTTCGGCCACGGCATGTTCGACGTCATTTTGTCGACCCCCTTTGCGGGGACGTTGTTCCTGTTGCTGGTCGGTCTCTTCTGGAGCGTCGGCGCACCGGCCGGAAGGGCTCCGGTCGTCATCCGCTTTCCGCGACTCCGGATGGCGTCGTCGGCGCTGCTCTTTCTTGCTGCGATTTTGACCGCTGTTCCCGCTTTTTTCAGCGGTCTCTTCCTTCGGGAGGCGAAAGAGGCACATTTTCAGCGAGATCTGGATCGCGCACTTCTCGCGCTCAACCGGAGCATGGATTGGAAGTTGACGCCGGAAAATCTCTATGTCACCGCTGCCATCCGCCTGTTTGACCGGAAGGATCCGACAGCGGCGATCCGGCTTTACCGGCAGCTTCCGGCAACCGGTCTGGCGTTTTATTCCCACAGCGACGGGCGCCTCGCGCGCGCATTGACCGTGCTCGGGGAGAAGCGGAAGGCTCTGGCCGCATTTGAACGCGAACAGCAGCGTTTCCCCTACAGTGCGCTCAACGCCTATTACCATATGATGGCGCTGAGGAGGTTCGGACTGCTGGAGGAGGCCGAGGAGGCGGAGATGCGGTTTCGGGCGATTATGCACTTCAAGGGGCTGCGGCCGGAGGAGCTGCCGCTGCTGATCCGCAATCCGGTGGCGGACGACAGCCCGTCGGAACTTCGCATCATCAAGAGGGGGGCCCGGTGACGCTGAATGAATTCATCCTGTCGTTGCAGGCGCCCCCGCTCCAGGCGCTCAGCGCACTGTTTCTTCTGTTGGCGGCCGCGTATGGAATCGGCACTCTGCTGTTGCGCCGCTGCCGCTGGCGCGGTTCGGTTGCCATGCGGGAGTTCACAGGATTTGTGCTGGGGCTCGATCTTCTGGCGTTGCTGTTCCGGTTCGGGGAGTGCATCGTCTGCACAGCCCCTCCGGTGGTGACGGCAGTGGTGCTGGCGATTCCGGCTGGTTACGGCGTATGGATTTTGCTGACGTGTCTTCCGACCATCTGCCGTCACCACTGGCTGCTGCTTCTTCTGGCGCTGGCCGGGGCGGTCTGGACGCTCGGTTCGGCTTTCTGCATGCCTTACGCCTGGGATGAACAGGTCTATCAGACCGCGCTGCCGTTTCGATATCTCGCCTCCGGTTCGGCGGCAATGGTGCTGGACAATCCCTATTCCGCTTTTCCGGCGATGCAGCACTTCCTGATGATGCCCGCCATCCGGCTCGGCGGAATCGCCATGCCGCGGCTGCTGGTATGGTCATGTTATCCGATTCTTTTCGCCTGGCTCTTTCTCGCGTTGCGCCGTTTCGGGCGGATGACCGCTGTGGCGGTGACGCTGCTCGTGCTTCTCTCTCCGGTGGTCGCGGCGATGAACCGCGAAAACTACGCCGAACCTTTCATCGTGCTCAATCTCTTTGCCGGGGCCTGCGCCGTCCGCGGACTGGTTTCCCTGCGAAGCGCCGCCCTGTTGACTGGAATCTATGCCGGCATGGCGGCGGCGGTCAAACTGACGGCGGGCGGGGTTTCGCTCGCACTTCTCCTGCTTTTCGTCGGACGGCTTCTCCGGGATCGCTGCGGAGAGTGGCGACGCCTTCTTCCTCCGGTCGCCGGATTCTGCGGTGCGGCGCTGGCGGCGGCGTTCCCCTTCTATCTGCGAAGCCTGCTTGCGACCGGCAATCCCTTCTACCCTTTCGGTTCCGAAATCTTCGCACCCGGCTCCCCGGCGGCGGAGGTCGAAACCTATCATACTTTGCTCGGCCGTCACCTTTACGGACTGGAGGGGTGGTGGAGTCCGGCGGTCGCCTGGATCTTCGCCGGATTTGATGAGAAGCTGTTCGACGGTGTGGTGCTCGGGCTCCAGCTGCCGCTGATGATCGCCGCCTGCGGCGTCGCACTCCTGCTGCTCCATCGTCGCAGCCGGGTACGCTGCCGGGTGTTTCTCTTTCCGCTGCTGGCGACGGCGGCGATCTATCTGTTCTGGGGGTACTCCTCGCAGCAGACACGATTTCTGCTGCCGTTCTGTTTCGTTGTCGGCTGGTGCTTTGCCGCGCTGTCGGGCGTGTTTCCCCGCCGGATCCGGGCGGGGCTGTATCTGCTGCTGCTCGCGGCGGCCTGGGCCGGAGTTCTGGTGCCGGCGCTCCGGCACTATGAGTTCGCCTGGAAACTGCTGCGGGAGAACCGGAACAATCCGGTCCGTTTTCTTGCCCGAAGCAGCCGGGATGCCGCCTGTTTTGCCATGCTCGACTACCTCAGCAGGGAGACGCCGGAAGAGAGTCGAGTCCTGCTGCTGTTCGAACGGCGTGGACTCTTCGTCCCCCGGGATTACCGGATCGGAACTCCGTACTTTCAGGAGAAATTCTTCACCCCCGTGCCGGAGAGTGCCGACGCGGTGCTCGAAACGCTCCAGCGCGAAGGAATCGATTATATCCTGGTCGGCGCCACCGAACAGAATCCGGAACATCTGGAAGTTTACGACCGCGAAAATTTCAAATTGTCGCTTCACCTGCGTTCGCTTCTGCGCTCCGGTGCGCTCCGGCTGATTCCGGTTCCGGGCGGGGGCGACTACACGCTTCTGGCGGTGGAGAGACGTTCTGACGGAAAAACGACGGATAAGTGACGGAGTATATTCTCTGCTCAAATAACGGATTTTTCCGTCACTTTCCCCGGCGGGAACGGGAGAGACTGCCCGAAGGAATCAGCTTGATCGATTCGCAGGCACCTTTGCCGATGCAGGCGGCGATCCGCCGAAGGAAAAGGTCCAGCGACGGGGCGAGTTCACGGATGAGCGCGCTGTGCGGCACCTCCAGGTAGAGCACCTTTTCCTGCAGCCGGACCGGACGGGCCAGCCGGGCCATCGCCGGCCCGATGATCTTCTCCCAGTTGGTTTCCAGCTCGATGAAGTGCGCCACTTCCGGCGAACGGATGTCGCCGCACACCGCATCGACCACTTCGGAGAGAGCCACCGGTTGCGGCGTATGTGCGGAGATTTCGACGGCGGCGCGTTCGGGGCCGTACCAGTTGCGCAGCAGTCCGTAGTGTTCCCGGCGCTGTTTGATCTGGGCGTATTTGGACACTGCCCCTCCCGCAATCAGATGTTGAAATCGAATCCGATCATCATCGCCGGCAGCAGCAGCGTGTGGACGATCAGTTTCCCGGGACCGATGAAGCCCTTGATCGTGTTGACCAGCCCGTTGCGGAATCCTCCGAACGGTGCGCCGATGCTCATCTGCAGCAGTCCCAGCGGCAGGCGGAGAGTCTGAAGCGTATCTTCTCCCATCTTCAGGAGACAGCGGCCGGTGTTCAACCCGGCCCGGATCAGATAGGGCTTGGCCGCGTTGGCCGCCTTGAGCGCGATCGGCGCGAGAATCGCCAGCGTCACCGGATCCATCGCTTCGGCTTTCGGTGCCGGCAGGGCGAATGTCACCATGAGCGCCAGCAGCATGATTTGAATGATTCGTCTCATAATCGTACAATATACTCCCCTTTAACCGGGAATACAATCCCCGGAAACGGCTCCTGCCGAAATTTCTTCGAGCAACTCCTCTGCCGCCCGCGGCCGCGCCAGCGCCGCCGCCCGCCTGCCGCGCTCTCTCCAGGCGGCGGAATCGGCGAGAAATCCGGCGAAGAGCTCCCTTGCCCGCTCCGGAGTGAATTCCGCATTGTCGATCCGCAGGGCCGCTCCGGCGGCGGCAAGAAATTCCGCATTGTCGCACTGATGGTGCTCCGCCGCGAAGGGGTAGGGGATCAACACCGCACCTCTGCCGAAGAGCGCCAGCTCCGCCACCGTACTGCCGCCGGAGCGGGAGAGCACCAGATCCGCTGCTCCGAGAAAGAGTTCCATCTTTTCCGACCCCGGGAGAACCAGACGTGGGAACGTCGCCCCCTCATAGGCGGCGAGCGCCTCGTCGAGCCGTGCCGGTCCTGCGAGGTGAAGCACCTGAAGGTCCGCCCGGTTCAGCGCTTTCAGCGCCTCCGGACAGGTCACGTTGAAGATGCGCGCGCCCTGACTGCCGCCGAAGATCAGAATCGTCGGCCGCGCCGGATCGAAGTGTGTCTTGAACTGCCGGTTCAAGCCGGCGAACGCCTCTTCCCGGGAGATTCCGGCGCACCGGACCAGTTCCGGACGGACCGGCATCCCGGTGGTGATCACCCGGCAGCGGCATGCGGCGGCATTGACCGGCGGAAACGCGGTCGCGAGCAGCACCGCACCGCGCGAGAGCCACCGGTTTGCCCTGCCGATCCGGGCGTTGCCGTCATGCAGAAAACAGGGAATATGCAGCCTCTTTGCGGCGAGAAAGGCGGGCAGCGACGCGAAGGACCCCATTCCGAGCAGCGCCTCCGGCCGGAACTTTTCCAGCTCCTGTTTTGCCGCCCGGCAGCCGCCGAGAAGCCCGCGCAGAAAGTGGAGCGCCCGGACCGGAGAGTGCCCCGGACTCGGCATCTGCGGCAGCTCCACCGCCCTGATTCCCGCCGCTTCGGCAACTGCCCTCTGCTTTGCGGAATTCACCCCGGAGAGCAGCAGCAGCACTTCGCCGCCGTACTCTTCCTGAAACGCCCGCGCCGTACTCAGCCCGGGGTAGAAGTGCCCCCCCGTGCCGCCGCAGGTGATGACCAGTCGATGCAGTTTCATCACTCCTCCTCCCGATTCCGGTAACCGCGCCACCACGGCAGAGAGGAAAATGTCCGGCGGATGGCGTTGAGATACTCTTCGTTATATCCGGGGTACGCGGTTTCCGCCGCGATGGAGACCAGCAGGCCCACCGCGATCAGGCTCGCCATCAGGTTACTGCCCCCGTAGCTGATGAAGGGCGCGGGCATCCCCTTGGTCGGCGCCGAACCGGAGACCACCGCGATGTTGATCGCCGCCTGCAGCGTGATTCCCATGGTCAGGGCGAAGCCGAGCAGCATCCCCAGCCGCGAGGGCGACTGAAGACTGATCTTGAGCGCGCAGATCGTGAACCAGGCGTAGAGCGCGATCAGAATCAGCATCCAGATCAGCCCGAGTTCCTCGCCCACGATCGCCAGGATGAAGTCGGTGTGCGCTTCCGGCAGATATTTCGCCTTCATCCGACTCTCCATGAAGCCGATGCCGGTCCAGCCGCCGGAACCGAGCGCCAGAAGGGAGTTCCAGAGCTGATAGCCCTCGTCCTGCTGCACCAGTTCCGGACGGGTGAAGGAGGTGATCCGGGCGAGCCGGGTCGGATCGTGCAGAACGATGTACACCCCCAGCAGCGCGACAATCACGGCCGGAATGACGAAATAGCGCAGATTCAAGCCGGCGATGAAGAGCGTCAGACAGGTGACTGAGAGCACCAGAAGCGTGGTGCCGAAGTCCCGTCCAATCAGGATACCGCCGATCAGCAGCCCCGCCCCCAGTGCGAGCGGCAGGAGGCCGTTCCGGCTCCGGAGCAGGGCGAAGGTGCGCAGATTGTCCGAACAGTACTTCGCTACGAAGAGCGCCACTGCGATCTTCGCGAACTCCGACGGCTGCAGACTCAGCTCCAGCCCCGGCAGCCGGATGCGGATCCAGCGGTTGGCGCCGTTGATGGCGGGGAAGAAGAGCACCGCCGCCAGCAGCAGCACGAAGCAGATTCCCATCCACCAGTAGCGCCCGGCGGCGATCCGGCGGTACCCGACCACGAACGCGGCGAACGCGCCGGCCGAACCGAGCGCCACCCAGATGAGCTGGTTGCGGAAGTACTTCAACCCGGCAGTGTTGTAGCTGGCCGAATAGAGCATGGTCAGCCCGAAGACCACCAGCAGCGTCACCACCAGCAGCAGCCAGCGCGCCGGGATGATCGCCGAACTGGTGTCCTCTCCGTTCACCTGCGAAAGTTCGTCCGTCAGGAAGAGGTTCTTCACGCCGCCGTATCCCTTTTATTCCAGATAGAGCTTCGCTCCCCGGGCGATTTCGCGCAAATTGTGTTCCGCGACGTAGGCGTCGACATCCGCCTGGTCGAAGATCCGGCGGGGCGAAAGTTCGATCAGCGCGTCCACCTTCCCCTCCGGAGTGCGCGGCACCTTGACGCCCGCCGCCTCCAGCCGCCGCGCATCGCGATCGACCAGCAGTGCCCGGCAGCTTTCGACCGAGTCGACGCCGGTCGGATTCTTGGTCGGGGCGAAGAGATCCTCGCGCCGCCCTTCGAGCACCATCGTGCGCTTCGCCAGCGGCATCGCGTCGAAGATGAACGATTCGAGCTTGACGCCGTTCGGCTCGGAGGGCTTGACCGGATTGCCCGCCTCATCGAGGCAGGGGATCTTCTTGTCGGCGCGGTGCCACGGCAGCTTCAGCGAGCCGCCCGCGGTCAGATGTTCGATGAATTCACGCGAAATCACGTGAATTGCCGGACTGCCCGCGATGAAGCGCAGCGAACCATCCGGATTTCGGCTTTCGGCGAGTTCCGCAGGCAGGTCGCTGTATTCGATGATCTCGATGTGCCCCTGCGTGACGCAGAAGTTGCCGAGTTTTTCGAACGGACCGGTCTTGGCGAGCATGATCGCGCTCATCTCAGAGTGTTCGAGGTCGTGGAGCCCGAGGAAGAGCGGATTCACCACCGGAATGAGCGGGTTGTCCACCTGGAAGTAGGAGAGGTATTCGACCCCTTCGCGCTTCATGCGGTCGAGCGCGCCGGATTTGCGCAATGCCAGCAGTGTGCCGCCGTGCCCGTCCGGCGAAAGTGAGAGGGAATCCTTCTCCGCCAGCAACAGCTTGCCGTCGTAACCGATCGCCGGCATCGTCCCCTGGGTGAAGAAGAAGACCTGTTCCGGCGCCAGTCCGAAGAAGGCGTGTTCGCGGAAGAACGCCTCGGTCGCCTCCCGGTTCAGCAGACTGGTCATCACATACCAGGTGAGCGGTTTCCCGAATTTTTCCCCGGCGCGGAGGATCGAGGAGGCGAAGTATTCGAACAGGGTCTTGCCGGTTACCGGCGCGATCGGATAGGTTCCTTTCGGGCCGTCGAATCCGAGCCGGGTTCCCTGCCCGCCGGCGACAGTGAGGCAGCTCACTTTGCCGGCGCGCAGCAGTTCGACGCCGCGCGCTTCGGCTTTTTCGTAGAGGGAGCGCTGTGCCTCGTCCTTCGGCACGAGCGGAAAGTAGGGCGCCGGACCGAGATCCTCCGGGATCCGGGTCTTCGGCCGGACCAGCACGTAGTCGCGGATCAATTTATCCATCTCATTGAAGTCGATGGCCTCAAGCTGCCCGGCCAATTTCTCCTGCTGTGCCGGGGAAAGTTCCGGCCAGAAGCGGAGCAGCTGTTCCTGGTGAACGGGGGCGAGGCGGTCAAAAAGCTGTTGACGGCGGTCCATGATTGCAAGGTTCCTTCCATGTGTGAATCGCGGGTATGATTGCTGTTCTACAATATACTCCGGATTTGCGGCAACCGCAACCGCCGGACGCGGATTTTTCCGTACTCTTCTTTGCGAAATCCGCGTGTCAGGGCAGCTGAGAGGGGGGCACGCCGAAAAACTGCTTGAACGCCTTCGACAGATGGAATTCGTCGTAGAATCCGGTTTCCGCGGCGATCTCCTTCAAAGTCAGTCCGCGTTCGACCAGCAGCCGCGCCTTCTCCAGCCGGAGCCGCCGGAGGTAGGCGCGCAGCGGCAGCCCGAACTCCGCCGGAAAGTGGTGCGAAAGGTAACTGGTCGAACAGCCGGTCCGCGCGGCGAGCTCCTTCAGCGTGATCCTGCGGTGGAAATTCCGGTCGATGTACTCCGAGGCGGTGTCGACCCAGCGCGGTCGCCGCAGGTGGATCATCTCCTGCTGAATGATGTGTTCACCGACAATCCGCAGCAGCCGGGCGATCTCGCACATCATCTCCGGCGTGCCGGTGCGGATTCCCTCCGCCGGGAGCGTGCTCTCCTCCCGGCGGATCTGCCCGAACACGAGGCCCCCCAGATAGAGGCCGCGGCGACTGTAGAGCGGAACGACGCCGTCGAGCAGCCCGGCGTGGCAGCAGTAGATCACTTCGCGACGGGTCCGGCGGGCTTCCGCGAGGTGTTCCAGGTCGCACCGGACGCAGCGCGCGTCGAATTCGGGGTCCTCCCTGCGGTGGCGGAGGCAGAAGTCCGAATGCGGCCGCCCCGTCGCAACCGCCTGTTCCGTGCCGGTGCAGTCGAAGAAGGTGAGCCGGATGTTGAGCTGGCGTGACAGAAGGCCGATGAGTTCACTCAACGGCGTGGGCGGTTCCTGATTCGGCATGGCGGCGGCTCCTGTTTCATTGATTCCGCATTGCCGGATAGTATAGCACATTTCTGAAAATTTGCCAGTTTTTCCATGCCGGTGCGTGTGGTTCCATTCTCAAACCGGTTTCGTCCGGATATAATAAAAGCAGAGAAAGGAGAGTTCCGCCATGAAATTTGCACTCTATCTGGGAAACCGGGGATTTTTCCCGGAGCGACTGATCGCCGAAGCCCGCCGCGAGGTCACCGAAGCGCTTGCCGCGCTCGGAATCGACACCTTGTGCGCGCCGGAAAACCTTACCCGTTACGGCGCGGTGGAGACCGCCGCCGAAGGGCGCGCCTTTGCGGCGTTCCTCGACCGGCACCGCGGCGAATATGACGGTGTACTGCTGGTGCTGCCGAACTTCGGCGACGAGAACGGCGCGTCGGAGGCGCTGTGCGACTGCGGGGTGCCGATCTACATCCTCGCCTATCCCGACGAACTCGACAAGATGGATTTCCAGTCCCGCCGCGACGCCTTCTGCGGCAAGCTCTCAATCATGGATGTCTTCACCCAGTTCAACATTCCGTTTACTGCGTGGGAGCCGCATACACTTCACCCCGCTTCGTCCCGCTTTGCCGAAGAGATGCGGCAGTTCGCCGCGGTCTGCCGGATCGTCCGTGGCATGAAACGGTGCCGGATCGGTGCGATCGGCGCCCGGCCGACCGCCTTCAAAACCATCCGGTTCGACGAAGTGGCGCTGCAGAAGAAGGGAATCACTGTCGAAGTGTTCGACAACTCCGATCTGCTGCTCGAGGTGGAAAAGGTGAAAGCCGGTTCGTCCGAACTGGAGGCGAAGGTCAGCCGTTTCCGGGAGTACACCGACTTTGACGGCGTCCCGGCCGACCGGGTCGAGATGCTCGCCCGGCTCTCGGTCGCCATCGACCGCATGATCGAACGCTACGAACTGCAGGCGGTCGGACTGCGCTGCTGGCTCGACCTTGAGCAGACGCTGAAGGTCTCGCCGTGCGTCGTGCTGAGCGAACTCAACGACCGGGGAATCCCCGCCGCCTGCGAACTGGATGTCGGCAATGCGGTGACGATGTATGCGCTTAGCCTCGCGTCGCAGGAGCCTGCCGCCTGCCTCGACTGGAACAACAATTATGAGGAGGATCCCGACCGCTGTATCCTCTTCCATTGCGGCCCGGTGGCACAGAAGCTGATGGCTGCGCGCGGCCGGGTGATCGACCACCCGATGTTCGCCAAGTCGCTCGGCGAAGGGTGCGCCTTCGGCTGCAACGTCGGGCGGCTCCGGCCGATGTCGTTCACCTTCGCCTCGGCGGCTACCGTCGACGGAAAGGTCCGCTTCTACTCCGGCGAAGGGGAGTTCACCTCCGACCGGCTGCCGGAGGAGTTCTTCGGCTGCGGCGGTGTGGCGCGCATTCCGGAACTCCAGCCGAAACTGGTCCGAATCGGCCGCGGCGGCTACCGCCATCATGTCAGCATGACCGAAGGCAGCTGGCGCCGGGCGCTTGACGAGGCGTTCACCAACTACCTCGGATATGAGAAGACGGAGTTCTGAGCGATGAGTTTTCTCGGGATCGACATCGGTTCCAGCCGGGTCAAGGCGGTCGCATTTTCGGAGGCGGGGCGGGAGCTCGGTTCGGCTTCGCGGGGCTATCCGGTCTCCTCCCCCGAGCCCGGCTTTGCCGAACTCGACGGCGAAGAGGTGATGCGCGCCGCGTTCGACGTGATCGGCGCGGCGGCCTCCGCGGCCCGTTCCGGCGGCGACCCGGTGCGGGCGCTGGCGATCTCCAGCCAGGGGGAGGCGTTTCTGCCGGTGGACTCCGCCGGGAAAGTTCTGGCTCCGGCGATGATTTCGAGCGACACCCGTGCGACCGACATCATGGCGGAATTCGCCGCCGGCTTCGGCGTCGAACGGCTCTACCGGATCACCGGGCACACCGCCTCCGGCATGTTCACACTGGCCAAGCTGCTCTGGCTGGCGAAGTTCCGGCCGGAGATCCGCCGCGAGGCGAAACGTTTCCTCTGTTTCGAGGATCTGCTGGTCTCCCGGCTCGGCGCCGAACCGGCGATGGGGTGGCCGCTGGCCGGAAGAACCATGCTCTTCGATGTGGAGACGCACCGCTGGAGCCGGGAACTCTGCGATGCGACAGGCTTCTCTCCGGAGGAGTTTGCCCGGCCGCTCCCCTCCGGAACGGTGGCGGGAACGGTTTCTTCCCGCGTCGCCGACGCTCTCGGGCTGGAACCGGGAACGCTGATCGTTTCCGGCGGCCACGACCAGGCGCTCGCCACGCTCGGTTGCGGCGCCTGCTTTCCAGGGGGCGCCATGTACGCGGCAGGAAGCGTCGAATGCATCGCGCCGGTCCACTCCCGGCTGATTCGTTCCGCGGAGCTCTTCCGCAGCAACCTCTGCTGCTACGACTTCGCCCTGCCGGGGCGGTATCTGTCGGTCGCCTATTCGCTCACCGGGAGCAACTTCATGCAGTATTTTCTCGAAGAGTTCTGCCGCGACCTCGGCGGGGATTATGCCGCGCTGGCCGGTTCGATGCCGACGGAACCCACCTCCATCGATGTTCTGCCCTACTTCACCGCCTCGGGAACTCCCTACTTCGACACCCGGACTCCGGGGACCGTGCACGGCTGGCGGCTCACCACCACCCGCGGCGAACTCTTCAAGGCGGTCGAGGAGGGAATCGCCATGGAGATGAGGCGCAACCTCGAACTTCTCACCGCTTCGGGATTCCAGGTGGAGGTGCTGGTGGCCTCCGGCGGCGGCTGCCGACTCCCGGCGCTGGTGCAGCTGCGCGCCGACGTGCTGAACCTGCCGTTCCGGGTGATCGCCTCCGGAGAGGCGGGCTGCCGGGGCGCGGCGCTGCTTGCCCGGAGTGCGCTCTGCGGCGTCCCGGTGGAGAAGCTGCCCGGCTTCCTCCCCGAGGTGACCGCCGAACTTCACCCGGAGCCGCGCCGGGCCGCGCGCTATCAGGAAAAATTCGAACAGTGGAAACATTTCACAGAAACAGTCAGAAGGGAATTGTAACATGTCCATCGTCTCATTCCGGGAGATGCTCGCCGACGCCCGCCGCAACCGTTACGCGGTGCCGATGTTCGACCTCTCCAACACCACGATGATCCGGGCGGCGGCGGAGAGCGCCGAAGAGCTCGGTTCTCCGGTCATCTTCGCCGCCATCTGGCCCGATCTCGACGGATCGCTGCTCGGCTACTGGGCCAACGCCGCCCGCTACGCCGCCACGCAGGTCAAAGTCCCGGTGGCGCTCCACCTCGATCACGCCACCACGATCGAACAGTGCCGGAAGTGCGCCGACGCCGGATTCCAGAGCGTGATGATCGACGCCTCCGCCGAACCGTTCGAGAAGAACGTCGCCGTCACCGCCGCCGTCGCCGGCGAGATGCACCGGCGCGGCCTTGACGTCGAAGCCGAACTCGGCCACGTCGCCGTCGGCGTCGTCGGCAGCGGCGCGGAGAGCGAAACCGGCGCCTCGGGCGACCACACCCCGATCTTCACCGATCCGGATTCGGTGGTCGAATTCACCAGCCGCACCGGAGTCGATGCGCTGGCGGTCTCGATCGGCACCGCCCACGGGGTCTACGAATCCGCGCCGAACCTCGACATCGCCCGCCTCGCCGAAATCGACAAGGTCTCCCCGGTGCCGCTGGTGCTGCACGGCGGCTCCGGCACGCCGGAGGATCAGCTCCGCGCCGCGATTGCAAACGGCATCGCCAAGATCAACATCTATTCGGAGCTGACCGCCGCATGGAACCGCGAGATGTTCGAATTTTTGCGCAACCGGCGGGAGATGACCTGCTGGTTCAGCGTCTCCTGCCGCCGCCCTGAAGAGGCGATGCGCGAGGCGATGCGAGCGAAGATGCGGCTCTTCGGCTCGGCGGGACGCGCCTGACCGTCCGACCGGAAGGGCACTTGCACTTTTCTGAAACGGTGCTACATTGAATAACCGCTGTCCGGAAACGATTTCCGGCGGCGGTTTTCTGCAGGGGGGCTGGATGAGCGGACTGGGGAGAGCGTGGTTCTGGGTGCCGGGCACCTACTTTGCGGAGGGCGGACCGTACGCGGTGGTCGCCGCCGTGAGCGCGGTTCTCTTCAAATCGCTCGGTATGACGAACAGCGCGATGGCCTTCTGGACCAGTCTGCTGATGCTTCCCTGGGCGATCAAGCCGTTGTGGACGCCGGTGCTCGATCTCTTCGGCACCAAGCGGCGGTGGATCCTTGCCGCACAGTTCGCCATGACCCTTCTCTTCACGCTGGCGGCGCTGCTGATGCCGCTGGAGGGGACCACCCGGCTGCTGGTTGCGGCCTTCTTCTTCCTCGCCTTCGCCTCCGCCACCCACGATGCCGCGGTGGACGGTTTCTACCTGATCGCGCTGGATGAACACGGCCAGGCCTTCTTCGCCGGAATCCGGTGCACCTTCTACCGGATCGCCACCGTGTTGGTGCAGGGCGCACTGGTGATGCTCGCCGGGTGGGTCGAATCCCGCACCGGCGAGATCCGCTCCGGCTGGTGCGCCGCGCTGGCCGTCGCGGCGGTGGTGATGGGGATTCTCTCGCTCTGGCACTGCCGGGCGCTGCCGCATCCCGATGCGGACCACCCCCGGCAGCGGGAACCGGGGCGGCTGAGCCGGGAGTTTCTCGACGCCTTCGGCAGTTTCTTTACCCGGCCGGGAATTCTTTCACTGCTGTGTTTTCTCCTCTTCTTCCGGGTGGCGGAGGCGCAGCTCGGCCGGATCGCCATCGCCTTCATGCAGGATCCCCGTTCCGCCGGAGGGCTGGGAATGTCGGTCGAGAAATTCGGGCTGCTTTACGGCACCTTCGGCACCGTCGCGCTGACCGCGGGCGGCATCTGCGGCGGACTGGCGGTGGCGCGCCGGGGGTTCGGACGGATGCTCTGGCCGCTGGTCTGCGCGATCAACCTGCCCGACATCGTCTACGTCTATCTCGCGGAGTTTCAGCCGCAGTCGCTCTGGATCATCGGGAGCTGCATCGCGGTTGAGCAGTTCGGCTACGGACTCGGTTACACCGCCTTCATGCTGGTGATGGTGGCAGCGGCGGAGAGTTCCGGAGCTTACAAGACCAGCCACTTCGCCATCATGACCGGCATTTCGATCCTCGGGCTCTGCCTGATCGGAATGATCTCAGGATGGGTGCAGGAATTCCTCGGTTTCGCCGGATTTTTCCGCTACGTGATGGTCTGCACGATCCCGGGGTTTCTGGTGACGATTCCGGTGAGCCGGAACATTCCGCGCGACTTCGGGCGGAAGACATAAGAGGGAAGGACGGTACGGCATGGCGTTTTTCAAGGACAGGGCGAACGCGCTCGCCTCGGCGTGGGCCATCAATTCGCTGGCCTATTCGATCATCTATCCTTTCATTCCGATCTACCTGCACGAGGAGCGGAATCTGCCGATGGACCAGGTCGGCATGATCTTCCCGCTGATGGGGCTGGCGATCATCGTCACGCCGCCCTTTTCCGGCGTGCTGGCGGACCGGATCGGCCGCCGCTTCCTGATGCAGTTCGGCCAGACTTCCCGGGCGGGAATGTTTCTGCTGCTGGCCGCGCTCGCCTACTGGAACGCGCCGTTCTGGATCTTCGCCGTCGGGCTGATGATCAACGCCGGAATCGGCACCTTCTTCCAGGTCGGCGCCGACGCCTATCTCGCCGACATCTCCACCCCGGAAGAGCGCACTCACGCTTACAGCAAGATCCGCATCGGTACCAACATCGGCTGGGCGGTCGGGCCGATGCTCGGGGCGTTCCTCGCCCGCACGCCGTTCGCACTGATGTTCGTCATGACCGCGCTGCTCTGCATCTTCGGCGCGCGTTACACCGGCTGGTGCTGTCCGACGGAACCGGCGCGGAACGCGGCGGCGCGGGCGGCGGAGGCGGAACATCACATTTCGTTCCGCACTGTCGCCGCCGACCACCGGCTGACCCGGATCCTCGGATGCAGTTTCCTGCTCTTCCTGCTCACCTCGCAGCTCTACTCGGTGATGTCGGTCTACGGCACCAGCGTGGTCGGCATCAGCCGTGACGCGCTCGGGTTGATTTACTCCCTCAACGGATTCGCGATCATTACCTGCCAGATGCCGGTGACCCGGCTGCTCGACCGCTTCGGCCTGCTGCCGCTGCGGCGCCTGGTGATGGGGGCCGCCTTTTACGCCTTCGGATACTTCACGCTCGGATTTGCCGGAAACGCCTGGATGATGGCGGTCTCGGTTTTCATCCTCACCATTGGCGAAGCGGTGGTGCAGCCGGCGCTCTACACCCAGATCAGCTGCTATGCCCCCGCAGGCGGCACCGGGCGCTACATGGCCGCTCTCGAACTGGTGCGCGGCGTCGGTTACGCGGTCGGCCCCTACCTCGGATCGGTGATTTTCCAACACTGTTCGGATCGTCCACTGCTGATGTGGACTCTGCTTGCGCTGCTCGGCGTCGGCGCCGGAACCGGTTTCCGGCTGCTCGGCATCGGCCGTTCCGGAACAAAGTTCCGGAGCGAATGAACCGGCATTGCTTTTACAAAAAAATTCACCGTCTTCAACAATATTTTTCCTTTCCCCGGCGTTAATCCTGTGAACAGCAACACCGCCGGACTCCGGCGGCTCATCACGAAAGGAAGTGTTTTATGAACAAAGGATTTGGTTTTTCCGCCGTCGCCCTGGCGTTCTCGCTCGGGGCACTCCCGTTCGGTTCCATCGCGGAAGAGGTTCCCCCTCCGCCGCCGCAGGAACAGCCGCAGCCGCCCCGTCCTCTTCCGCCGCCGCAGCGCAAGATGATGCACCGCGGTCCGCACCGGGGCCCGGCGGCGGAAGTTCGCGACGGAGCCGGGAAACGCGCTCCCCGGGAGGCCGGCATGCGCCAGGGCCGTCCGGAACGCAAAGGTGTGCGCCGCATGATGGAGCGCTGCTTCACCGAGCCCGAGCGCAATGAACTGCGCGAGGCGCGCCGGAAGCTGATGACGGCGGAGGCCGGTTCGGCCGAAGCGAAAACGGCGATCACCGAGATGAACGGCGTCTTCAAGCGGGCGCTCGAACGGGTTGACAATGACCTCGCCAAGGCGAAGGAGAACAAGCAGGAGAAGGAGACCGCCGAACTGGAACAGGCGAAGAAGATGCTCTCCCGGATGGCGGAACGCACCGCGGATCCCGAGAAGTATCTGGAGGCGATGAAGAATCGCCCAGCGCCCCGGAAACGCGCTGAGAAGAAATAAACTTCCGCCAGCTGCGAAAACGCGCAAACGACTGTTGCGCCGACATGCAATACAGTGTTGTAAATTGCATGCCGGCGCATTATATTATAAGGAACCGTTTGCCAATTGTATGCAGGAGCATTCCGCGATGAAATCCTATTTCCGCCCTGAAATCGATGCGATGTCCGGCTATGTCCCCGGCGAACAGCCGAAGATGGCCGATCTGGTCAAACTCAACACCAATGAAAATCCCTATCCGCCTTCGCCGAAGGTGCGGGAGGTGCTGGAAAAATTCTCGTATGAAAGGCTCCGGCGTTACCCCGATCCGCTGGCGGACGCCCTGCGTGACGCCATCGCGGCGGAATTCGGTGTAAAACGGGAGAACGTCATCGCCGGAAACGGTTCGGACGACATCCTCACCATGGCGTTCCGCTGCTTCACCGCGCCGGACCGCCCGCTGGCCTGCCTCGATCCGAGCTACTCGCTCTACCCGGAGCTGGCGAAGATTCAGGGGGCGCCGGTGATCCGGATCTCCCTCGATCCGCAGGCGGACTTCGCCATGCCGGAGAACCTGCTCGAACAGGCGGAGAAGGCCAATCTGCTGATCATCACCCGCCCGAATGCTCCGACCGGGAACTCCTTCCCGCTCGACCTCATGCGGGAGATCTGCCGGAACTTCGACGGCGTGGTGCTCTTCGACGAGGCCTACGCCGATTTCGCCGACGACAACTGCATGGAGTTTGCGAAAACCTTCGACAACGTGCTGGTGTCGCGGACCTTCTCCAAAAGCTACTCGCTGGCCGGGCTCCGGCTCGGTTTCGCGGTGGGGAACGCCGCGCTGATCCACGGCATGTTCAAGGTCAAGGACTCCTACAATCTGGACATGCTCACGCAGGAGATCGGCCTGGCGGCCTTCACCGACCAGCGGCACATGAAGGAAAATGCCGCCCGGATCCGGGCGACCCGCGGAGAACTCGCCGAATCGCTCCGCGCGCTGGGATTTTCCGTGGTGCCGTCACAGACGAACTTCCTCTTCGCCGCTCCGCCGGACGGCGACGGGCAGCGTTGCTTCCTCAAACTGCGGGAGGCGGCGGTGATCGTGCGTTACTTCTCCGGGCCGGTAACCGGCCGCTATGTGCGGATCACCATCGGAACGCCGGAAGAGATGGCGCGCCTCCTGGCGGTGCTCACTCCGCTCTACGGCGGAAGCCGGTAAGGATTCCCGCGATGCGGAAACTGCTCCTGACGATCTTCACCGCCGGAACGGTGCTCTGGAGCGCCGCTGCCGAATCGCTCCGGATTCTCGACGCCACTCCGGGCGGCGGTACGCCGGTCCGGCAGCTCGCTCTGCTCCACGGTTTGGAAAAGGGTTCCGTAAAACTCAGTGTCGAGACCGTTTCTCCGGAGGACGCGGTTCGGCAGCTGGAGGCGGGGAAGGCGGATTTCGCCCTCGTGGCGGCCGGGCGGATTCCGAAGTCGTTCACCGGGGAGCGCCGTCCCTATGGTGCGCTGACAGCGGCGGTCTATCTTTCGGCGAACAACCCGGCGGCGACTTTCACCAGGAAGCAACTCGCTTCGATTCTGACGGCGGAGCGTCCGGAGTGGACCGCCTTCACCGGTTCTCCGACTGAAATCCACCGGCTCGGGCTGAGATCCCGCGCCAACGGTTCCGGCATCGCCGAGGCGCTGATCGATCTCGGCGGCAAGGAGCCGGCCGCAGGAATCTTCCGGGTCGGTTCGAGCCGCGAACTGCTGCTGCTCGTCGGTGCGGACAGCGAGGCGATCGCCTTCGGATTGCTGCTGCCGGAGATTCCGGTGACGGTCAAAGCCGCCGCCGTCGACGGGGTGCGTCCTGATCCGGCAGAGGTCGCTTCCGGGAAATATCCGCTGGCGGTCCGCTGCGAGCTTCTCCACCGGAAATCCCTCTCTTCCGAGGCGGCGGAATTTCTTAAACGGTTCGACTCCGCCGATTTCCGCGATCTCGTGGAAGAGGCGGAAATGATGCCGCTCTCCCGCTGAATTTCCCCGCCCGGGTTGACAAAAATTCCAGTTTGAAACGGAGTTTTTCCAACTCGGGAGGAATGGCATGCAGAATGATTTTGTGCCGGTCGTCACCGCCGGCCGCAACGTGACGGTGGAGCGCACGGAACGCGGTTACCGCGTCAGCAGCTCCGCCTCTCCGGCGACGGTGACCCTCTACACCGGCTACCTGGCGGTTCGGGCGGAATCTCCGACCGGAGATGGAAAATCGGCAGCAGTCCGGGTGGTCGACGGGTCGCTCCCGGCGGAACAGCAGCTCAACTATCTGGCAGGGATGGTGGAGGTCGATCACATCTTTCACCCGGAGGCGAGCGATTCCGGCACGGCGGTTCAGCCGGAACTGCGCCGCTATCGCGTCGAAGTCAATCCGCGCGCCAGGCTCCACCTCGACGAAGGGGAGAGCGTCATCTATCTCTCGGTCCACGTCACGCTCGGCGCCGCGGAGGACGGACGCAACGAATTCGACGACCCGGTCTGGGAGAAGATTCACATCACCGCGAAATGCAAGGCCGCACCGGAGATGCCGGAACCGGAGGAGTGTGAGTTCTTTCTGCTGCTTGCCACAGCGAAGGTTTCCGGCGGAGTAATCACCATTCATCAGCAGAATGCGGGAGAACCGCACGGCCTGATTCTCAGCGCCTGCGAGCACGAGGATTCCGATTCCGAGGGCTCCGATTCCTCGGATTCCGGCAGCGGAAGCGACTCCTCACGGTCGGATTCCGACTCCCGGCTCATCTCCGATTCGCTGTGGTCTCTGAGTTCGAGCTCCGGTTCCGGATCGGGCTCAAGTTCCAGCGGTTCGAGCTCTTCCGGATCTTCCGATTCCGGCAGCTCCTCCAGCAGCTCCTCCTCCGTCTCCGAGGACAAGCTCTGGTATGGCGTGACCAAGTGTCTCTTCGACGGCGAGGACTGGCGTTACATGGGCACCGGCGGCGAACAGAAACCGATCCGGACCGGCGTGTACACCTCCGAGGCCGGATTGACCTGGGAGGTCCAGATCCGCACCGTCGGCTGCGCTACGCAGCCGGAGGCGATTTCGCTCGCCGAAAAGTGGGCGCGCGAACATCCCGACACCCGCTGCAACTACATCAATCACTAGGAGTTTTTCCATGCAGGCAATCAATCGTCACAACTGTCTCAGCTGTGCCGTCAAGCATCTGGCCAGCGCGGCGGCCATCGCCCGCGAAATGATCACCGGCTACGACACGGCGGACTATCGCCTCTATCTGGTCGGCAACCTCAATGAGGCGCAGGAGCAGCTTACCGGTATCGACCCGGAGATGGCGAACCTGGTCCGGCAGGTCCGCCTCTGGGTCGCCCCGGACCGGCTCGAAATCGCGATGACCCCCGAAAAACTGCAGGCGATCGAGACGCTGGGACGGGTGGCGGCGAAACGGAATCCCGCCGGCGGAGCCCCCGCCCCGGGAAACGCCGGGAAGGGTTCCGCCGCCGCCCTCCAGCCGCCTCCCTGCCGCTGTTCCGGTGCCGCGGCGGCAAGTTCCGCCGAACCGTGGAAACAGCCGGGCCGCAAGTTCCAGCCCGGTCCGCGGCCGGTGCCGGGTTCGATCGACATCATCATTCCACTGCGGGCCGACGGTTCGGCGCAGGCGAACGACGAACTGCGCATCGCATTGCGCTCGATCGAAAAACATCTCCGCAACTACCGCGACATCTATCTGGTTTCCAGCCGCGAACCGGCCGGATTTTCCGGCTTCCGTTTTGTCCGCTGCGCCGATCAGTATCCCCGCAAACAGATGAACATCCACGCCGCGATCTGCGCCGCTCTGCGCACGCCGGGCATTTCGAACGAGGTGATCTTCTGGGCGGACGACAACGTGCTGCTCGCCGATCTTGACGCCGCCGATCTGCCGGTGGCGGTCCGGCCGGACGATCTGCTGAACTTCTCCAACGCCCCCGATGCCCGGGTCTGGCACCGTTCGCTGCGCAACACCGGCGAAGCGCTCCGCCGTGCCGGATATCCCTCCGTCAACTACGAGGCGCACACTCCGGTGCGGTTCCAGCGGGAGAAGTATCTCGCTCTCGAATCGGAATTCAACTTCTTCGAAGAGGTCGGACTCTGCTACATCTCTCTCTATCTCAACCGATACGGCGTCATCAACCCGCTGCCGATGCGCCGGATCAAGGCGACTTTCGAATCGCCGAAGGTCGATCCGAAGGCGTTGGATGGAAAACTTTTCGCCGGATTCAGCGACGGCGGAGTGGAGGGCGGAATCCTCTCGGTGCTGCGCGCCCGGTTTCCCCGCCGCTCCCGCTTCGAACGCTACGGCGTCAATCGGAAACTCTATTCAGCCCAAACCCGGATCGGCGTCGTGATCGGCACCTGCGGCAGTGCGCCGCATGTCGATCTCGGTCTCCACTGGGTCGTCAGGGGCAACGACCTTCCGGCGCTGGTGGTCGACGACTGTTCCGGCGACCCGGAACTGGCGCGAATCTGCTCCGGGTATGGAGCGGAACTGCGCGAACTCTCCGAACACTTCGGCCACTACGCCGGAGATCTGCAGATCTTCGCCGCCGGGCTGGAGTGGGCCCGCGAACAGGGAATCGAGCTTCTGGTCAAGCTCTCCCGCCGGTTCATCGCCTGCACCCGCTGGCGCGAAGGACTGCTGGAGCTGGCATGCGAATCCAACGCGGTCACCTTCTCCAGCTACACCACCAGCTATCATTACGGATTCCGCACCGAATGCCTCGGCCTCTATGTGCCCGCCTGGGCGCCGCTGGTGCCGGAGCTGAAGTGCGAAGCGACGCCAGGCAGGCGCATCTTCGTCGAAAAGTTCCTGCACGACCGCGCCCGGACTCTCGCCGAAAGCTGGCTCTCTCCCGAATTCGAAGCGTGGCGCACCGCCCATCCGCTCGGCCGCGACAAGCAGGGCTACGCCTGCTGGGAGGCGATGCTCGGCACAGACCGCCGCGCCCATCGCGAAGGATTCCTCTGGCACAACGCCGACTCCGCCGAACGATACGCCGCCGCCGCCCGCGCCGCCGGACTCCCCTATTCGGAGGAGGATTTCGGACTGGTCAGGAAACCGGGAAGGGTACAGCCGTGAGCGAAGCGATCTTCAGCCACTCCGGCAAGGTCGGCGACCTGATTTACGCACTGCCGTTCGCGCTCGCCTACGTGAGAATGTACAACATCAAACGGACCGCGTTCAATCTGAACGTCCTCCCCGGCCGGCGGCTCTACACCCGCGAATCGGCCGAAGCGTTGGCCGCGCTGCTCCGCAGCCAGCACTGGATCGACGCGGTCTGGTTCGACCGCCCGGAGGAGGCGACCGTCAACCTCGACGCCGGAAACCACATCTGGGTCCGCCACAACTCCGGCGATCTCGCCCGCCGCTTCACCCTGCTCGGGCGGGAGTTTCCGGAACCGATCGATTTCACCGCGCCGTGGCTCTTCGGCATCGAACCGGATCCGCGGGCAAAGGGGCGGATCGTCCTCTTCCGCTCCCTCCGCTATCGCAACGACCGGTTGAACTACCTCTCGCTGCTGCGATGGCGCGACCGGCTGCTCTTTCTCGGTTCTCCGGAGGAGTACGATGAGTTTGCCTCCCGCACGTTCCAATGCGACTATCTGCCGACCGGGGACTTTTTTGAAGCGGCCCGCCTGATCCGCGGCGCGGCGCTGACGATCGGCAACCAGACCGGCCTCTTCGCCATTGCCGAGGCGCTGAAGGTGCCGCGGCTGCTGGAGATCAGTCCGACCTGCCCCAACGTCATCATGCAGGGCGGCTGGAACCGGGATCTGCTCTCCGAAGAGGATCTCGAAGCGGCGCTTCGGCTCCGGGGTTGAACCGCAGGAATTTTTCCGGTCTCAGTTGATTTCGCGCCGCCGGCATGGTATCTTATGAGGAAAAATCAACCAGAGAGAAGGAATTTCCCGGCATGATCATTCTCGGCATCGACCCGGCGATCCGGACCACCGGCTACGGCGTGATCCGGGCGGACAACCCGGCAAGCTTCACCATTCTCGACTGCGGCGTCATCGCCAATTCCGCCCGGCTGCCGCATACAGAGTGTCTGCGGCGCCTCGCCGGAGGCATCCGGGAACTGGTCGAAACCTTTCATCCCGACTGCGCTTCAATCGAGGAACCGTTTCTGGGGAAAAACGCCTCGACCGCGATCATCCTCGGCATGGCGCGCGGCGCGATCCTGACCGCTCTCGCGGAAAAACAGATCCCCGTCTACGCCTACTCCCCCCGGTCCGCCAAGCGTTCGGCCGTCGGCAACGGCGGCGCCACCAAAGAGCAGGTCGCCCGGATCATGGCGGTCGAACTCGGCATCGAAATCGAGGAGATTCCGCTGGACTCGACCGACGCCATCGCGCTGGCGGTCTGCCACGCCCAGCTGGCGCTCCGCCCCGCGCTCGCCGAAAAGATGGGCAAACCGCTGTAACCCCATGGCGAGCGACTTCCACACCCATTCGGCACCGCCTCCCGGCATCGCCGCCCTGGTCTCGACCGGACTGGATCAGCTCGGGCGCTTCCCGCTCGAATCGCTGGAGTTCCATCCGTGGCGTCTCCCGCCGCAGCCCGTGGAGCTGCCCCGCGAATTCGCCGCCGGACTGGAACAGGCCGCCGCCCTTGGCGAAATCGGCCTCGACCGGCTGCGCGGCCCCGCGTTTCCGGTTCAGCAGCAGATGCTCGACCGGTTGCTCCGCCTCGCCGCGGAACAGGAGAAACCGGTGGTGTTCCACTGCGTCCGGGCGACGGCGGAACTGCTCGCCGCCGTCAAACCCTACCCCCGCATGCGGAAACTGCTCCACGGATTCCGCGGCTCGCCGGAACTTTTTGAGGAGTTCCGGAAGCATGGATTTTACCTTTCGCTCGGCGCGGCGGCGCTTGAACGCCCCCCGCTCCTCGACCACCTCCGCCGGACCGGATTCAACCGGGTCGGCTTCGAAACCGACGACCGCCCCGAACCGGTCGAACAGCTGATCGAACGCGCCGCCGGAGTGCTCGGCTGTCCAGCGGAACGACTGACCGCCGCCACCGACGCCAATTTCAGGGAGTTTCTACAGCGATGAATGAGTCTGAAAACCTGTCCCGTTTCGAACGCACCCGCCTCCTGCTCGGAAAAGAGAAGCTGGAGCGGTTCCGCCGCGCTCACGTGCTGGTGCTCGGCGTCGGCGGCGTCGGCGCCTACGCCGCCGAACAGCTCGCCCGCGCCGGAATCGGCACCCTCACCCTCGTCGACGGCGACCGCTTCGAACTCACAAACTGCAACCGCCAGCTCCCCGCGCTCACGTCGACCCTCGGCCGCCCCAAGGCGGAGGTGGTCGCCGAACGGATGCGCGAAATCAATCCCGCCGGAACCTTCCTCCCCCGGGTGGAGTTCCTCCAGGGCGACGGCATCGACCGCCTGCTCGAAACCCGCTTCGATTTCGCGGTCGACGCGATCGATTCGCTGACCCCGAAGGTGGAGTTCCTCCTCGGCTGCCTCCGCCGCAATATCCCGGTGGTGAGTTCCATGGGCTCGGGCGGCAAGGTCGATCCCTCTCTGATTCAGGTGGCGGATATTTCGAAAACCCACGGCTGCGCCCTCGCCCGCGCTGTCCGCACCCGGCTCCGCGCCGCCGGCGTCACCCGCGGCATCCGCACCGTTTTTTCCCCGGAAGCCGTTCCCCCGGAAGCGGTGCTCGCCTGGAAGGACGAGGCGGGCCACCACCACTCCACCGTCGGCACCGTCTCCTATCTGCCCGCCATCTTCGGCTGCGTCTGCGCCTCGGTCGTGCTCCGGGCGCTCTGAACCGGCGCGTGCCTCGCAGAGGTTGTTCCGGCGGAAAACACGGGGTCCCCGCCGGGTGTGGGAAGCTGTGAGGGAACACGAGTTGTCTGCCGGGGGCATGTGAGGAAACGCGGCTGCCCGCCGGGGGCATGTGAGAAAACACGAGTTACCCACAGGGCGCGCTCCGACTCCGACGAGTTGGATGACCCATTCTCGTCGAAGCGCGCCCTATGGATAACTCTGCCCGGGGGAGAGAAACGGCCGGGCTGTTACGGGTTCACCCGGAATGCCCCCTCCGACTCCGACGAGTTGGATGACCCATTCTCGTCGAAGCGCGCCCTATGGATAACTCTGCCCGGGGGAGAAACCGCCGGGCAGTTACAGGTTCACCCGGAACGCCGCCTCCGCCCGATGCCCCGCGATCAGATCGGTGCAGATCACCGTCCAGTATCCCGTCCGGTCATTGCGCGCAACGGGGATCTCCAGCTCGAACGCCCCGTTCGTCAGAGAGTAGTAGCCGGAAGAAGCGTGACGCCGCCCCGCCGAATCGCGGATTTCCACTTCGAGAGCCTGCGTCCCCCTGACCGATCCCGCGGCCAGCAGCTCCGCCCGGAGACGGATCTTCTCCCCGCGGCGCACCGCAGGCGCAATCTCCGCCTTCAGACCGGTCAACTCCGCCGAGGCGAGATAGAGCAGCCGTCCGCCGCCCGGCGGCAGGAAGAACTCCGCGCTCCCTTTTTCCAGCGTGACCTTGCGCCGCGTCGCCGTGTCGTAGAGCACCCGCCCCTTCGCCGCGAGCTCCGGCGCAAACTCCACCTTGACGCGCTGCGGAACTCCGGCATCGAGCACCTTGCCGAACTTCCCGACATAGTCCCCCGCCGTCCGGCTGTCGTTGATGAGGAAAATCGCCTGATCCCCGTCGCCGAGACGGCGGCTGATGACCAGATTGTCGGACGGCGACGAGACGGTCCTGCGGAATTTCTTCTCCTCCAGTGTCTGAAGCAGAAGTTTCGCTCCGCGCCGCCACGCCGCTTCCCGATCGGCCGCGGAGAGCTTCGCCGTCTCTTCGAACGGCAGTTTCACCACGCCGGGGAGTTCCAGGCGCGACCCCTTGTCGGTGATCACCGTGCGGCCGGACGCGAGAAAACGCTTCACCGCGGCGAAGCCGCTTTCACTCAGGAAACGGGTGTCCGGCACCAGCAGCACTTCGAACTTCTCCAGTTCCCCCAGCGACTCCTCATAAAGAATCCGCGGCTGGAGCTGGGCGAGAATGGCGCTGTTGTAGACGTCGGCGAAGATCCGGTTCGCGTTGCCGTAGTTGCCGGTACGCCCGTAGAGCGAACTGTAGACCGACTGCAGCATCGCCACCCGGGTCGGGGAGCCGGTCATCTTCCGCAGCATCGGCCCGTAAGGGCGCAGAACCCGGTCGGAGAACTCCGCCAGCGCCTCCGCCGTATCCGGATTGGTTGCGGCATAGGTCCCCGGCGTAGTGCTGATCGCGCTGCCGCCGTCGAGCATGATCGCCTCGACCGGTCGGGAGAGCGCCAACCAGAGCGCTTCGCGCAGGTGGTCCGGCGAAATGGTCATGAACCGGCCGAAGTGGACCGCGTCGCGCGCCTCGACGAAGGAGGCCGCCTCTTCGGCCGCCTTCTTTTTGTCGGCCGACGAAGTGAGTTCGCCCACCACCTCGTTGGTGTACCAGAAAAGCTGTAAATTGGGCACGACCGGCTTCTTCCCGCCGACGGCGGCCTCCATCTCATCGATGTTTTCGAGCACCGCGAGCGGACTTGGGTTGGTGTAGGTCCAGTGACTGACGAAATCCATCCCCCGGTCGCGGCCGAGGAAGGCCGGATTGCGGAGAATCGGGTCGTGGAAGGTGCGCGCCTCCGGCAGATGCTTTTTCAAGATCTCCGCCGCCCGCGCCCGGCTCTCCACGAAACCGGAACCCTTCAGCCACCACCATCGGATGAAATCAAACTCCGGAGAGCGGTCCGGCAGCACGGCGGGATGGTTCTTTTTGCCGTAGAGTGACGCGCCGACCATGCCCCACACCCGGTTGACTCCGGCGGGCAGCGGATCGAATCCCGCCTGCTTCGCCAGTGCGAGGCACTCCGGATGGAAGCACTGGAAGAGCTTGCGCTCCTCGTTCTCCGTTTCGGAGTCGAAGAGCAGCAGCCGTACCGAAGGAGAACCCTCCAGCCGACGGCCGAGCGCTTCGAGCGACTCCTCCAGCGCGCGCCGGTAGGCGGGGTGGTTGTGGCAGATGTCGCCGGAGAGCTGGAGTTTGCCGGACTGATTCTTCATCAGGAGATCGGCGAAACGCTTCTTGTCCCAGTAACGCCGGGTGTCGATTTTGAGCAGCGAGGAGACGCCGTTGCGGAGATACTCCTCGTTGCGTTCCACGGCGGCGAGGGTGCGGTCGAGCTGCTTCTCCTTCTCCTGCGCGAAGCCGGAGACGAAGAAGAACGACGGCACCGCTGAAGCGGTGAATCCCAGCCGGGCCAGCTCTTCGCCGGAGTCGATGCCGTCCCAGAGCAGGAGCGGGAAACGGGCCGGATTTTCCGGCGGAACGACTGAAAGCAGTAGTTCGGTGGCGGCGAGAATTTTCCCTTTCGGCCCGGCGACCTCGCACTGGACTGCGTAATCGCCGCTGCGCAGAGTTCCCGCCGGAAAGAGAAGTTTCGCCTCCGCCGCCTTCCCCAGCGCCAGTTCAGACAGTTTCACCTTCTGTTCCGGCAGTGCCGGATCGATCCGCAGCCGGAACTCCGCGCCGGAAATCTTCTCCCCGGCCGGATTGACGACCCGGAATACGAGCGGAACTTCCTTCTCCTCCGGCCGGAAGACCCGGCGGCGGAATTCCGGTTCGATCACCAGTTCACCTGCCGACGGTTTCTCCGGCAGAAGTTCCACTTCGCACCGGTCGAAAAATCCCTGACGGTGGCTGGTCCCCACCGCCACTGCGCCGGAGGAAAAGGCGTCGGCCACCGCGGTGAGTTCCGTCTTCCCGGCCTTCGCGGTCAGGCGGTTCCCCTCGACCCGGATCGACAGCTCCAGCGGCTGCTTCTGCGGCGAGGCGTCGCCCGCCCCCTCGGTTCTGGCCAGCACCGTCTCCCGGCCGTCGACGATCCGGAGCAGTTCCAGCACCCGGTGCGGATCGGAGTAGCGCACGGCGTAGCAGTTGTCCTGATTGCGCCAGCGCGCGGCCAGGTAGAGCGAGCCAACCCCGTCCGCCGTCGAAACCCGCGCCCGGAAGATGTAGTTCTTCCAGGCGGGCGACCCGGCGGTGCTCCAGAGCGGCCGGTCCCCCGGGGCGACGCCGTCGGAGAGTTCGGCGATCCGGCCGTCGGCGATCTTCCAGTCGCCGGAGACGGCGATCCACTCCGGCGCGGGCAGCGCGACCGGTTCAGCGGCGGCGAGAGGGAATCCCGCCGCCAGTGTCAGCAGTGCGGCGGCCCGCAGAATCCGTCGGAGAAGCGGCATGGTACACCTCCCGCGGATCAGAGCGTATCCAGCGACAATGGTTCGGTAGCCGAAGGAGTCAGCACCCGGCGGATCTTGCCCAGAACCCCCTGGCTGTTGATCCAATTGATGTCGGAGGCGAAAACGCCGGTGCCAATATTGTTGACGTGGCCGTCGAAGAACGCCATATTGGCACGGTTGTTGTGGATGAGATAAGGATACCCGTATCCGGTGGAGGTGCTGGTGGTCAGCAACCGGTAGGCATTTTCATTTCCCTCGCTGTTCGGGTTCTTAGAACAGGCAACCATGCCGATCTTGCTGAATCCGGAGGAACGGTACTTCTTCAGGTTGAATTGGTTGACGGAATTGCCGTAGAGAGAGCCGTATCCCTTGGACCATTCTGAAATGGTGGTGTTGGCCGGAAGCAGTTCCGGACAGAAATAGATTTTTCCGAAAGGCAGATAATTTCCTTTGCTGAAAGCGACCAGCCAGGCGTACCCTTGGGTGGCCGCAGTGAGCTTGCCGACCTGCCCGGCCGGATACCAGAAGTTGTAATCCTGCATGTAGGTGTTGGCGGTAAGGCCGATCTGCCGGAGATTGCCGGAGCAGGAGATCGCCCGCGCCCGCGCCCGCGCCCGGTTCAGCGCCGGCAGCAGCATGCTGGCCAGAATGGCGATGATGGCGATGACGATCAGGAGTTCGATGAGGGTGAAAGTCTTGCGTTTCAACATGTTACTTGTCTCCTCTGGTTGAGTTTCCCTGGTTGAACTTCAGACAGACGGCTTGATATGGTGAAATAATATACCGGAACGTGCCGGAATCGCTCCGGCCAAGTTCCTGATTGGTGATGAGATCGGTAATCCGGACCGGTTCGGCGGGCAGTCCGGAAATCTCCACCGTCACCGGCGCATCGTCGGAGGAGTTGACCAGCGCCAGCACATGATTGTCGCGCCAGCCCAGCTCGGAAGAGGCGATCGAAGGATATTCACGCACCTCGTCTTTGCGGGGAACTCTGGATCCCGCCCCGGGTGTCCGCGGATTTCTTTACCGACAGCCGGACGGCTCCTGCTCCCTGGCCTGTTTCAGCGTTTCGGAATTGGACCTGGAACCGAACAGTCCGGACCGGAAACTTACCGATTTGAAGAAAAGAAGCTTCCAGCTCTCCGTTCCAGACGGCAGCTACCGCTGTTACGACATATTCGGCACCCCCTCTTCCCTGACGGCAACCGGCGGGCAGCTGACCGTTTCCGCCACCCGGTTCGTCACCCGGATCGATGGACTTCCCCCCATCAGGCCGGACAAGCCGTTCGTCTCCCGCAATCAGCGCAATCAGCGTCGCGCCCGGCGAACGGAAATGGATCGCACGGTCGTCTTCCGGGTTGAACTGTCGAAGGATTTCGATCTGAGCGTAGACCGGGATTGTGCCGATGTACGCAAAAACGCCGCCGCCTTCAAGCTCCAGATTTACAACTTCTCCCCCGATGAAAAAACCGGGACGCTCACCTTCTCCGGCGGAAAAATCCTTGGAAACCCTGCAACGCTCCAACTTCCCGCCTTCGGGAAGATCGAGCTTCCTCTGAAATTCACCCCCGAATGGAACCATCAATCCCGGGGGGAACTGCGGATCGAAGGGGTGTTCAACGGTCGGAAAAGTTCTCCTCTCGTCGCACCGCTGGTGAATTTCAGCAAACTGATTTCATCCAGCAAACAGAAGCCGTTGAGCGGCAGTGCAAATCCCGCCAGTTGGCGGAGAAACTCGTCCGGAACGATGAAAATCGCTTTTGATTCCGAAGAATCCGCCATTCGGTTCGACGTCCGGTTTGCGCCGCATGTTGACCGCTGGGTCTATCCGGAATATACGCTTCAGCTGCCGCAGGAATCGCTGGAAGGCAGCAGTGGTATCGCATTTGAAATCAAAGCGGCTTCTCCGAAAAAAATTCGGCAGATGCTGGTGATGGCGGTGAAAGGACCGGAACGGATTTTCGGGAAGCCTCTGTATTTGAAGGTCCAAAATCCCTCCGAGGAGTGGCAGGAACGGGTCATCTGGTTCCATTCAGCCGGAATAGATCCTGCCGGGTTGAAACAACTTCGAATCGGCTTCAACCCCACCACCGACCATTTCGTCTACTGGCTTCGCAACATACGGATTCTCTATTCCGAAAATGGAGACCGGTAAGCGGAAGCTCTCCTCCCTGAAAAAAGAGAGCAAACTCCGGTCTCCAGCGTTCCGCCAACCCCGATGAACATCGGCACTCCGAGGCTGGCGGATCCTATTGTCACCTTTCCGTCGTTTTTCCGAAAATGACGGATTTTTCCGTTATTTCTGCGGAAAAACGGCGGATTCCTGGGATCCGTCAGTTGCGGTTGAGCATCAGAATGGCGGCGCGATCGCCGGCGGCGGCGGCGGCGGAAAGCAGCTTGGCTCCCTCTTCTTCGTTCTTTTCGACGCCGCGCCCTTCGAGAAGACAGCGGCCGAGATCGCGCATCGCTTCCACATTGCCGCGGCCGATCGCACTGCGGAACCAGTAGACCGCTCCGGCCGGATCGGCCGCGATGCCGGTGCCGTCGAGGTAACAGCGGCCCACACGATATTGACAGCGGGGCTCACCGGCACGCGCACCTTTGGAAAACTCTTCGAAGGCGCGCACAGGATTCTTTTCCACGCCGATTCCTTCGGCATAGGCGTTGCCGAGCTTGAAGAAGGCGGGTGGATAGCCCGCATCCGCGGCACGGCGGAAACACTCCACCGCGCCGCCCGGATCGTGCGGCAGATGGTCGCCGGTGAGCTTGTAGTCCCCCAGCCGCAGCAGCGCCGGACGGGACCCCGCCTCCGCCGCCTCCTTCGTCAGACGGAAGGCCTGCTCCGGAGCCGGCCGCCGACCGTGCCCGTATTCCAGAATCCGGGCGTAGAGAGCCTTCGCATCGACATCCCCGAGCATCATCGCCCGCTCCACCGCATCCGCGGCGTGTTCCATCGACGGGGAGCCGCCGACACCGTCGCGGCGGCATTCGGCCAGGAGAAGCAGAGCCTTCGGCTCCGGATTCGGCTGCGCCGCATATTCTTCCAGCCGGGCACGGAGTTCCCCCGCGCAGCTTTTCCGCCGTTCACGGTCTCCCGCCAGCAGCCGCGCCAGTTCGAATTTGGCCGGAGCAAAGTTTTCACCGCAGAGTTTGCGAAGCTCCTCAAGCGCTTTTTCCGGTTCCGCCGGAATCGCCGGACGCGTCCCGGTTTCTCCCTTCTCCTCCTTTACGCCGGAGTAGAGCAACCGGGCCCGGCGCATCCGCGCCTCCGGCCGTCCGGCTTCCGCCGCTTTCGTGTAGAAAGAGAATGCCTGGTTTTCACTTTGCGGCACCCCCCAGCCGCGTTCGAGACAGACCGCAAAATTATAGGTTCCCTCCGGACTGCCCAGCTCCGCCGCCCGGCGGAACCAGTAGGCCGCCAGCGTCGGATTGCGTGGACGGTTCCGCCCGAAAAAGAATTCGTTCGCCAGTTGAAGCTGAGCGGCCACCTCCCCCGCGAGGGCGCGGTCGCGCAGCGGGTCCGGCGGGAGCTCTTCCTCCGCGGCAAAAAGAGACAAAAAGAACGGCAATGCGAAGAGTCCGAACAGGAGGTTCCGGATGTTCCGCATTGCCGCCATTTTTCGGGAAAGCAGACTTATTTGGACGCCTTGAGTTCGGCGATCTCCTTCCGGAGCGCCTCCACCTTGGCGGAGAGTTTTTCGAACCGGCTCGGCAGCGTGTGGCGCGCCATGAATTCACGCTGGGATTCCGCCGGTGTGCCGAGGGCGATCGCGCCGGCCGGCAGGCTCTTGACCACGCCGCTGGTCCCGGCGACCTGCACACCGTCGCCGAGGGTGATGTGACCGTTGACGCCCGACTTGGCGGCGAGAATCACCCCGCGGCCGAGTTCCGCGCTGCCGGCGATGCCGCACTGCGCAACCAGAATCGAACTTTCGCCGATCACCACGTTGTGCGCAACCATCACCTGATTGTCGATCTTGACATTGCTCTTGATCCAGGTCTTGCCGAAACGGGCGCGGTCGATGGTGGTGTTCGCGCCGATTTCGACGTCGTCGTCAATCTGGACAATGCCGGTCTGCGGCACCTTGACCAGTCCCTGCTTGGTCGGAATGAAACCGAAGCCGTCGCCGCCGATCACCACCCCCGGGTGAATCACCGCCTTGCGGCCGATCACGCAGCGGTACATCACCGTCACGTTGGGATAGAGCAGCGAACCTGCGCCGATCTTCACGTCGTGGCCGATGTAGCAGCCGGCACCGATCACCGTGCCGTCGCCGATTTCAGCGCCCGCTTCGATCACCGCGTTGGCATTGATGCTGACCCCCTGGCCGAGCTTCGCTTCGGGAGAAACCACCGCCGAAGGATGGACGCCCACCGGCCACTTCGGCGGCTCTTCCGCGAAGACGGCGATCACCTTGGCAAAGGCGTAATCGACGTTATCGCAGACGATCAGGCTGCGGTCCACCGCCGGAGCGTCGGCGAGGTCGGGGCAGACGAGCACCACGCCCGCTTTGGTACTTTCGAGCTGGTGCTGGTATTTCTTGTTGCCGATGAAGGAGAGCTGATCGCTCTGCGCATCCCGGATTCCGGAGACGCTGGAGATGGTGCGGTCGGGCGAACCGATCAGTTTGCCGTTGACCATTTCAGCGATTTTCGCGGCGGTGAGTGTGACGTGATTCATGAGGTGCGGTCCTTCCTGAAATTGTTTAGTTCCTGACTGGTTCCGGCGGCGGGGCCGGTTTGGACGATGGGGTATCCGCCTTCCGGGTTCTGGTCCGATTCAGCTCGGTGAGAACCGCGGCGGTGAAATCACAGGATTCCGGGTAGATCAGCAGAGTCGGCTGCTCGTTCATCGTCTTGCCGGAACTGTCGAGAACAAACGCATACCCCTCCGCCGCCGCCCGGCGGCGGATCTCCTGCTGAATCTCCGCCATGATCGCCTCGCGCTTCTGCTGTTCGACCTTGCGCAGCGAAGCACTCCCCTCGGTGGCGTAAAGTTCGATCTCCGCCTCCTTCTGCGAAACCTGGCGGGCCTTGGCGTCCGCTTTCTCGACGGCGGCTTTGCGGTCCGCCTCGGAAAGAGCCAGATTCTGGCTGTTGAGCCGCGCGGCGCGCGCCTCCTCCTTGAGGGTGCGCAGCTGATCGTTGAGCCGCATTAAATAGGTGCGGTAGACCTCCGCCTGCTGCTTGATCGCGTCTTCGGCGATCCGGCTCTTGTAATATTCGCGGAAGATCTTCTCCAGATTGACCACACCGATCCGCCCGTTTTCGGCCGCTCCGGCGACGAACGCCGAACCGAGACACAGCATCATCAGAATGTTCCGGATCCTTCGCATGAGGCGCCGCCTTTCCGCTCAGTTCGACGCGGTGTAGTTCGGGGCGTCCTTGAGCATGGTCACGTCGTGCGGATGCGCCTCGCGCAGTCCGGCGGCGGTCACCCGGACCATCCGCGCCTTCTCCTGGAACTCCTTGACCGTCCGCGCACCGCAGTACCCGAAGGAGTAGCGCAGCCCGCCGACAAACTGGCAGATCACATTCTTCACCGGACCGCGGAATGGCACCATCGCCTCGATTCCCTGCGGCACCAGCTTCGAATCGTCATCGACATCATCCTGGCCGTAGCGCTCGCGGCTGCCCTTGCCGGTCTTCATCGCCTCCAAACTGCCCATTCCGCGGTAGGAGACGTAGCTGCGCCCCTGGTGCAGGATCATTTCACCGTTGCTCTCGCTGGTACCGGCCAGCGCGGAACCCATCATCACGCAGTCCGCGCCGACCGCCAGCGCCTTCGCCACGTCGCCGGACTGTTTGATTCCGCCGTCGGCAATCACCGGGACATCCGCCGGAACCGTCTTCGCCACTTCGTAGACCGCCGTAACCTGCGGCACGCCGACGCCGGCCACCACCCGGGTGGTGCAGATCGAACCGGGTCCGATGCCGACCTTGATGCCGTCGGCTCCCGCATCGACCAGCGCCTTCGCCGCTTCCGCCGTCGCGATGTTGCCGGCGACGATGTCCACCCGGTTGCCGTAGCGCTTCTTAAAGAGCTTGACCGTCTCCATAACCCCTTTGGAGTGACCGTGCGCGGTGTCGAGCACCAGCACATCGACTCCGGCGTTGATCAGCGCCTCGGCACGAGCCTCGTCATAGGGACCGATGCCGGCGGCGGCACGGAGCTGGTGGTGAGAATCGCGGTTGTAGTCCGGCTCGTCCTTTTCGATCAGGGTCTTGACGTCGAGGAAGCTGTAGAGGCCGGTGAGTTTGCCCTCCTTGTCGACCATCGGCAGCTTGCCCACCTTGTTTTCGACCATGATCCGATAGGCCTCGTTCATCGAAACCGAATCGCTCGCCGTCACCGGCGTGCGGGTCATCACCTCGCTGATCCGGATGTTGTAGTTGGTGAGGAATTTGATGTCACGGCTGGTGATGATGCCGACCAGTTTGCCGGAGTCGTCAACGATCGGGAACCCGGAGAAGGAGTACTTCTTGCGACGCTTCTCCTCCATCATCTCCGCCACCGTCTGATCCGGGTGAAAAACCACCGGCGTGCGGATGATTCCATTGAGGTAATACTTGACCTTGCGCACCTCTTCGGCCTGTTTTTCGATCGAAAGATTCTTGTGGATCACGCCCAGGCCGCCGAGCTGCGCCATCGCGATCGCCATCGCGCTCTCGGTGACCGTATCCATCGCCGCGCTGACAAAGGGGATGTTCAACGTGACGTTCCGCGAGAAACGGGTCGAAACATCGGCATCGTGCGGCAGGAAATCCGCATATTGAGTCACCAGGGAAATGTCGTCGAACGTGAGTCCTTCGAAGGGGAAAGCGGCCATGAATTGATCGATATAGCGCATGATAGAATTCCTCAAAGCTGATTTTTGGGTGTTATTTTACTGTGTAATATAGCCTCTTCCGGCAAAAGGTTCAACCCGAAAAGCGGAATTTTCCGCGCTTTCTTTCACCATTTGCGCCGGTTCTGCCGGATAGACTGCGGAAATTCCCGAAAAAACCATCCACCGCTTTTGCCAAAGCGGCAAAGCGGTGGTATTGTATGGAAAAACGAATTCTTTTTCCGGAGGAAATCATGAAAACAACACTTTCCGCCCTGTTTGCCGTCGCAGCCGCGATGCTGTTTGCCGGCTGTGCCGCCGTCGACCCCGTCGACGCCCCCCCCCCCCCCCCCCCCCCCCGCGGCAGCCCCCGCCCCCCCGGGGGGCCGCCGCGCGGCCCCCCCCGCGGGCCGCGGGGGGCCG
>ENA-UONW01000865-UONW01000865.1-human-gut-metagenome-genome-assembly--contig:-CS52-NODE-865-length-41781-cov-6.345396_pt1 | contig 41781 bp, 37 predicted proteins | sample MGYA00242463_ERZ724010 | MGnify/ENA metagenome assembly ERZ724010 | reverse complement strand
CGGCGAAATGTGCGGCAATGAAATCATTGCTGTTTATGATTTGTGAATCCGATTCGGATGCTGCGGTTTCCCCCGCCGCACTCGGCGAGGGATCGCAGCAATGTGTTTTTATACCAATACGCTTAAGTTTTATTCAAGTGAGAGGTATTTTATGCCACATGCCATGGGAATATATGCTGAACTCACATTTTACACGAAACGGTCAACATATTTAGGCGCGGCGGCAAACGGAATGTACACTGAATCCTGATGAATTACGAAAGTATGTATCTAATGCACATACGAAAATGACTGAGTTCTCTGAACCGTTCTATTCTTTTTTTCCTTTGTCAAAGTCTTTATCTTTATTGTTGTTTGCTTGAGGGATACCGCCTGTAAAGTACCCGGTTTTTTTGAGATGTGTTCCGACAGCCGCACCTATTGCAAACGCACCGCCGATAAAGATCACGGAAGTGATCACCCCAAACCGGATAACAAAACGCTTTTTTTGCTCATCGCTCTGTTTGCTCATCCCGTTCAGTTTGCTCAGCAGAAAAGGTTCATCCGATGCAGGGGTCAAGGCATCATCCTTTGCATCCGGTGTAACGCTTGAAAGTCGGGTTTTGGGATACTTTGTTTCGTTGACGGTTTGTGCGGCAGAACATGGCATAAGTACCGATGCTGCAACAATCAGTGCAGCGATAAAGCACACAGCACGGGACATTTTTTTCACTGTACCCATAACACTCCTCCAAAGGAATAAAACTTTACTTACGGTATTATAGCAGATTATGGCTACTTTTTCAATGCAGATAAATTGAAATGCGGCTTTAAATTCATTTCAGAATTCAATTTCATTCAAGGGTTTGGGTTGCTGCCGCAACAATAAGGGGTTTAGAACACTGTGTTGGGATTAAACAGCAGGCTCCCCGCAGCTTGCTGCGGGGAGCCTGTTTAAGCGCAAAGTTTATTCAATTAGGGAATAAACAGCGGATATTAAAGCAAAGTTTATGCCTTTTTGGTCTGAGCCATAACTTCTGCCGCAAAGTCTTCGGTGCGCTTCTGGAGACCTTCGCCCATTTCGTAGCGGGTGAAGCCGATGACTTCGAACCTGCCGTTGATCATCTGAGAAACGCTCTCATCGGGGTTCTTAACGAAGGGCTGCTCAAGCAGGCAGACTTCCTTATAATACTTCTCGATGCGGCCTTCAACCATTTTTTCAATGATTGCAGCGGGCTTGGGCTTGGGATCGTTCTTTGCCTGTTCGCGGAGAATCTCGCGCTCATGCTCGAGTTCGGCCTGGTCGCAGTCCTCCTTGCGGAGGCAGGTGGGCTTTGCAGCCGCGATTTGCATTGCGACATCGTGTGCAACAGCGGGGAACTCATTGTTGCTGATCTGAAGAAGTACGCCGATTTTGCCGCCGAGGTGGACATAGGTATCAACGATGCCTTCAACGCGATTGAAGCGGCGGATGGTGATCTTTTCGCCGATCTTTGCAACTGCGCCGTTGATAACGTCGCTGACGGTCTTGCTCTCGTCTTCGGAGAAGGACTGAGCCATCATATCTTCAACGGAAGCGGGATTCTTCTTTGCAACATGCTTTGCAAGGGAAGCAACAAGGTTTTTGAAATCGTCGGTCTTTGCAACAAAGTCGGTTTCGCAGTTGACTTCGATGATGACGCCGACGCCGCATTTTTCACAAACGAAGCAGTCAACAATACCTTCTGCCGCAATGCGGGAAGCCTTCTTTGCGGATGCAGCAAGGCTCTTCTCGCGCAGATAGTCGAGAGCCTTTTCAATATCGCCGTCACACTCTTTGAGTGCCTTTTTGCAGTCCATCATGCCTGCGCCGGAACGCTCGCGCAGAGCCATTACGTCTTTAGCGGTGAATTCCATTAAAATATCCTCCTGTAGTTATAATGCAAACGTTGACCAACACGGGAATCGGGCGCGGAACGGCCTGATATTTGCCCGCGTTTAGTCAATGTTACGTTCAAGCGGAGGAAGCCCGGCAGGCTTCTCCGCGGAAAAATCATGGTTGAATGATTGAACTTAGAAGTTATCTGCTTCGTCGGCAGCATCGTTGTCGATGGTTGCATCAACAGCGGCGTCGGTCATCTGTTCGCCCTGCTTGCCTTCGAGGACTGCATCGGCGATCTTGGAAGCGATGAGCTTGACAGCGCGGATTGCGTCGTCGTTGCCGGGGATAACATAGTCAACATCATCGGGATCGCAGTTGGTGTCAACGATTGCAACGATGGGGATACCGAGGTTGCGTGCTTCCATAACGGCGATATGCTCCTTGCGGGGGTCAACAACGAACATGCAGCTGGGCAGTTTCTTCATTTCTTTGATACCGCCGAGGTTCTTCATGAGCTTTTCACGAAGAGCGCAGAGCTGAATGACTTCCTTCTTGGGGAGAAGATCGAAATCGCCGTCCGCTTCCATTTTGTTGATCTGATTGAGCTTTGCAATACGGGTCTGGATGGTCTTGAAGTTGGTGAGAAGACCGCCGAGCCAACGCTGGTTGACATAGAACATTTCGCAGCGCTTTGCTTCCTGTTCGATGCTCTCCTGAGCCTGCTTCTTGGTGCCGACAAAAAGAACGGTGCCGTCGTTCATCGCAATATCGCGAACGAAATTGTAAGCTTCGTCAATCTTTTTTACGGTTTTCTGAAGGTCGATGATGTAGATACCGTTGCGCTCGGTGAAGATGTATTCCTTCATCTTCGGATTCCAACGGCGGGTCTGGTGACCGAAATGTACGCCTGCTTCCAAAAGCTGCTTCATAGAAATAACTGACATAACTAAAACCTCCTGTTTTTATTTCCGCCCCGCACATCATCTTTTCGGAGAACCGCAGAGCGGCACAGCCCCGAAAATCCACACGGGTGAGTTATTTCATACCGAACCATTATACCATGGCCGTGAACGGTTTGCAAGCATATTTTGCCCGTCGAAACACCGAAAAACAAATATATTTGAAGTCGGAGGCATATGTTTGCACGGAAAGCAATGTGCGGATCTGAAACAAGTTAGTTCCGCGAAATGCGGCAAAAATATGTCACAAATATGAAAAAGCAATATCGATACAGAAAAAAGTACACCGTAAGCACAAAAGGACGGTTTTCTGCCAAATTCGGCAAAAGAAAGCAGGTTAATTCAGATGATTAGGTGTTGACAAACTGAAAACAGCGTGATACACTGGATATGTCAAATGAACTGCGGCGATCCTGCACGACTCACAGCGTTTTTTCCCGCAGCAAAATTCAATCACAGAAGCCGATAAATCAGTGCGCAGTCCGATTCGAAAGGATCCAGATTAAAACACGCGTCTGTATTCAATGTATAATATGTGTGCTTGCGGAATGCTGATTTGAAAGACAACACCCGTCGGTGCGTATTTTTGCGTACGGCGGGAATCATCCGACAACGAACCGGGGGGAACGGAAGCGGATGCGGGGTTCGGGTTGAAACAACAGACAAAATATAATGCTGTATTTGCAGCTGCACGGAGCATTAACATTCAGTGCCGTTTCGGTTTCGTTAAGCATGTTTCGTCTGTGCGGAAGCATCATCCGAATGCGGAACGGACTGATTCAAAAGATTCGCGCGCTGCGGCAGCTTTATACAGTCATGCATGGTTGCATTGCATATGCGGGAACAGGGCAGTTTCCCGATCCCGCCGTGCTGCGAGGCAAGTTTTGCGCCGCAGTGCAGCACATGTGTGCAAGATATTATTAATGGGAGGCACTTATTAATGAAAGAACTCAAACGCATCTCTGCCTTTTTCATGGCAATGCTGATGATGCTGACTGTGTTCTCAGCGTTCTCCGTCGTTTCGGCGGAAGGCGAAGCAGCGGGCGGCACGCAGCCCGTTTGGCCGGCGCCGGGCTCCATAAAGCTCGATAAAGACGCCGCCGCAGTTGCAGGCGCGGAGAATCTCTGGGAAGTTACCCTCGGCATTCAGGGCAAAAACTTCGAAACAACATCTGACGTTGTGTTGGTTATTGACTGCTCCGGCAGTATGGAAGGCGATAAGCTTACAAATACTCGCAAAGCGGCTAAAGCTTTTGGGCAGAAGCTTCTTGCTGACGGCAGCTCAACGCGAATTGCGATTGTAACTTTTATTGACACCGCAGCTGCATATAATAACGGTCATTTTTACGATGCGACCGAGCTTTCTGCTTTTGAGGCGGCTGTTGATAAGGCAACATATGCAAAAGGCGGCACCAACCAGCAGGCGGGTATCCACAAGGCTCAGGAGCTGTTGAACACAAGCTCCGCAGGACTCAAAAACATCGTCATTCTTTCCGACGGTGAAGCAACCTACAGTTATCCGTTTGTTGGCGGCAACGCAACCATCGGTTGCATACAGCTTTTTGGTCACAGGTTCAGCGGAAACCCGAAGGTTACCTCATGGCCCACCGTTGCAACGCCCGATTACAGCACCGTTATCGGCACGGGCAACAGTTTTGATCTCGACAGCAATGTCGACTATGACGGCAATATCATTTGGAATTGCACTTGCAAACATGACGAGACAACCCAAGAGCTCTACGGCGCATTTTATTATGATGCATCCGGAAATCTTGTTTGCAGCAACGGCAGCATGGCATCCAACAACGGCGTTGCTACCATCTGGGAAGCAAATCAGGCAAAAGCAGCAGGAACAACCATCTATTCCGTTGCTTTGCAGGCAGGCACTAACGGCGAAAACACCCTTAAGGCCTGTGCAACCGATGCAACCAAGGATTACTACGCAATCGCTTCAGCCGACAATGTTGAAGAAAAGCTGACCACCGCTTTCACATCCATTGCGGGCAGCATTGCGATCGCTGCACGTAACGGCGTTGTTAACGACCCCATGGGCGAACATGTTCAGCTCAACTTCAGCGGCGCAGCTCCCGTTATCACCACCGATTTGGCTGTTTATACCGCCGGCAATGCGGACATTTACATCAGCCAGGGTACGGCGACATATGACGCCGAGACCCGCGCCATCAGCTGGAACGTCGGCAGCGTTCGTGAGGGCGACAACCCCATCATGAAATACAAAGTCGGCATCCTTGACGGCTATAATCCCTCCACCGGCGATGTTCTTGACACGAACAAGAGGACGACCTTCAGCTACATTAACTACCTCGGCGATGACACTGTCGGCGAGTTCCCGATTCCGAAGGTCACCGTAGGCGGCGGCGCGATACTTGTTCACTGGTATCAGGTCAATTCAAAGGGCGAGCCCATCAACGAGTTTGGTCAGGTCGTTGATGGCCCTGCTTATGCAAAACAGGTTCAGCCCGCAGCTTATTTTGAAGCAAACGGCTCCACCGGTCTCAGCTACAACACACAGTACACCGTTGCGAAGACCGATTTTGCAGGTTACAACTACTACGGAAGGTACATTATCAACGACGGCAGTCTCACCCCCGACGAAGCGGTAACCGTAATTCTTAGCGCAGCGAACTCCAACCAGCATGTTTGGTTCGCATACACTCAGAGCTTCCGCGTTGGCCACGTTCAGTTCGCGGCAAACGAGCAGGATACCACCGTTTACTACACCGAGCATACCGTTGAGCTGTTCAACCTGACTTCCGTTGTTTCGAACGGGTTCATTTACGGCGGCGCATTCAGTGATGCGACATGTGAAGAGGTTCAGACCTTTGCGGAAGGACAGAATGCAACCGCGTTCACTCCCACAGCAGGTGATACCTATTATATCTGGGAAGCGGACGAACAGTTCCTCTCCCCGAGGAACCTCAGCTGCTGGAATCATGTTTCCGCAGCCGATGTTGACGTTACCGGCTTCTATCTTGTAACCCCCGTTGACCGCCTGTTCTACAGGGAAGTCGGCTTCATGGTCGGCAGCAAAACTCTTCCCGCAAAGCAGTTCACCGAGACCTATATCAATGAGTCCGGCGTTGAGAGCACTCAGGTTCTTACCGGCAGCAAGTGCTATGTTTACGACACCGTAAAAGTCGATTTAAACAACGGCACAAGCGATATGTACACCGTTTCAAACGTTAACATCGGCAAGACCCGCGGATACCTTGCCTGCTACGGCATGGACAAGACCACCTATTGGCAGAATGCAGGCGATGAAATCACCTTCACACCCTATTGGATCACCCTTGACGGCGTTAAGGTTGCACCGCAGACCCGCACCGCAAAGTATCTCGGCCAAGGTTCGGATGCTGACGGTACCTACAAGAAGTTCCATGTTGTTGGAACTGCTGCAAGCGGCATTGCAAACGCTTTTGTTGACGATGCACAGCAGGAGAACATGCTCGTTCTGATGAACAGCTATTTTGCAAACGGAGCACCCATCAATCCCGTTGATGAACCTGTTCAGGGCAATATCGTCACCGTTCACGACGGCGAAACGCTTTACACCGTTGCAGCGGAGAACAACGCGGTTCAGCTTGATTATATCGGCGTTGAAGGCAAGCTCTTTGCAGGCTGGTTCGCGGATGAAGCATGCACCGTTCCCGCAGACCTTTCGAACATTAACGAAAGCATTGATGTTTATGCAAAGTACGTTTCCGATTCCTATCTCGGACTTCGCTACTATCGCAACGGATTCTTCAGACTCCGCAGCCTGACCCTCGTTTCCGCAATCGACGGCAGAAATTACGCTGAAACAGGCTTTATCGTTAACGGCGAGAGGATTTCCGTTTCCGATTACAGCACCCGTTACGGTCTGCGCAGTGCGCGCAGCCTGTTCGGCAGGGGCGTTGCCAAGGATGCGCTTGTTATGAGCTGTGATTATGCTTTCGACGGCGTGACCTACGGCGCAAGGCTCAACATCACCCCCTATTGGGTAACTTTGGACGGCACGACCGTTCGCGGCGAGACCCGCACCCTTACCTATAATTGGTACGGAATCACCGAATAAGCTAAAGGAAGGATAATACGCATGAAAAAGTTTGATCCGACCCTCAACACCGTTTTCACCGATGACGGCAAGCCTGTTATTGCTCCCATGGGACCGCCCAGCGGCTCAATCATCGAATCCATCGGCGAGAACCTGAACGTTATGACCCTTGGCGACGGAACTGTTATCTACTTTGATAACTTCGGAAACATCGTCAATCCGTAACACATAAAACCATAATGATTGCATGATTCATGAAATTCATGAAATTCATGAAATCGGTGCAATTGACACGAAGGCGACGGGGCAGATGCTGCTCCGCCGCTTTCAACATAACTGCGGATGCGCACGGACATTGCAAAAGAGCTGAACGGAGGCACGGAACAGGATGGAAAAAATCAATATCGAGCTTGCGGGCATCCCGCTTGAGCTGACGCTCAGATACAAAATGTTCCGCGATAGATATGCGGATTTTCAAACGGAAAAAAACCCCTGCGCCTGAATTGAAATCACGCCGGAGCAATGCGCCTGCGCCGCACGCGGTTACGAACCGGGAACGCTCCCCGAAAGCGTTGAAGATCTTGAGCTTTGCGCCAAGGCCTGCGCCGCGCTTCTTCCGCACGGGCGGGCAATCATTCATGCGGTTTGCTTCGTGTGGTGCGGAAAGGCATGGCTCATCTGCGCTCCGAGCGGAGTGGGAAAAACAACGCATTATAAGCAGTGGAAACGCCTTTTCCCGAATGAAGTGGAAATGCTGAACGGCGACAAGCCCGTGTTGAATTTCGAAAAACAGTATGTAACTGTTTCGGCTTCGCCGTGGGCGGGAAAGGAAAACATGCGGCAGCTGCGCACGGCGCCTCTCGGCGGTATTGTGTTTCTTGCTCAGGATAAGCAAAACATAATTAAACGCTTGCCTCCGAAAGAAGCGGGTGTTCGGCTGTTTCTGCAATTCATAATTCCGTGCGACAACGCGGAACAGGTGCGTTTTGCAGCGCAATATACGGAACGTATACTTGAGCGCACGCCGGTTTGGCTGCTCAGGAATCGCGGGGACGGTGCATCGGCCGAGCTTTGCCGAAGGACGCTTGAAAGCGAACTTTGCTGCGCTGACAATTAACGATGCAGTGTTTGGAATCATTCGGCTTTTGAAGGGTGCTTTTGAAGGATAATCGACCGAACGGGGGGTTTGAGAGTTTATTATGGAATACAGAGTTAATCAGAATGCGGTTTATGTTGAAGTTTGTGATGAATACCTGCTTGTTGCCGTTGGTGAGGCGCGGGGAAAACTGCCGCAGCTCAGGAAACTTTCGGAATCCGGCGCATTTATTTGGCGCGGGCTTGAAAAGGGTCTTGCATCGGAAAGCATTATTTGCGCTGTCATGCAGGAGTATGAGATTTCCCGTGATGAAGCGCAGTCGGGGTTTTCTGCCTTTGTTTCAACTTTGATGAAAGAGGGTTACATAACCGAATCCGAATGATTTTACACGATTGAAACGCTGAATTAAAACTGAATTTAAACGCAGTCGATTAAAAAAAAGCAAGGCGTCCGCCCCGCATATCGGGACGGACGCTGTTTAGCATCGGTCTTATTTGTTTGAATTCCGAAGTCCGTTATGATGCTTATGCATCCGCAACACCGCCGTGCATGTTGCTGAACAGCTGAAGAATCCTGCTGTAAGCTGCATCATCAACAAAGATGAAGTAGTGAAGAGTGCCGGCATCGGAATACTCAATTCCGAGTTCGGACAGAGTGTATCTGTCGATGTAACCGTAATCTTCGATGAAACTTTTATCATACATTCCATCGTCAAGTTCACTGTTGTATCTGCCGGAAGCTATCGTGCTGAACCACACGGACAGAACATGCTGACCCGGCTCCGGTGTTTTGCCGCGGCTCTGTTCAATGCAATTCAACAGAGTATCGATTGTTTCGCGGTTTACATAAGCCTGCTGCGCAAGCGCCGGAGGATTCATGCCGTCAACATTGAAATAGACAAAATTGCTTTGGAACATGTCATCCAAACCTGAAATCGAGCCGCCGACAATGTTGAACGAGCCGCTTTCAAGTGCGCTGAGCGTTTCATTGAATCCGCGTTTTTTCTCCGTTTTCCTGTTTTCGTAAGAAATAAGCATACGAAGAGATTCGGGAGTGTTTTCATCAACAGCAACAACGCGGCAATAGTTTCCGCTTATGTCGGAAAGCACTGCGAATTGGAAATCGTTGCCGAATTCACCGCTTTCCATAAAGCTCCATGGATTCATGAATTCCGCCGAGTCTCCGTCGTCCTCACCGCCGATGCCGAACTGGTGCAACAGCTTGTCGGAATCCAGAGCTTTCAGCTCACGCATAAGCGTGTCATGGAAGCTTGCGTCAAGCCCGTGCGGCAGGACGACTTTTCCGTTTTCGAATCGGGACAGGTTGACATTGCTTTCAACATAATCCGTGTTCATCAAGAGAATGTCGCGCAGCGTAAACTCTTCGTTCTTCCACAAATAGTCATATGAATCAAGGGAGGCCGGATAATAATATGTCTGCCCGCTTTTAAGCTTTACAGCGAGGGTAACGGTGTTTTCGAAACGGTCTAAGGATCTTATGACGGATGATGGATTGAACAGGGAATGTCCGATTATTTGCGATTCGGATGACGTATACGCATAGGTGGAAATATAATCGAAATCGGCTTTTGAAAGCTGTTCACAGTAGTCAAAAAGCATTTCATCATGAAGCTTCATGCGTTCCGAATCCTTGTTTCCGCGCCAACAGAGCGAGTAAAAACCCGAAGAAGGAACCAATCCGCCCTGCACGGTGACGTATTCGATATTGCTTGCGCGAATTTCGATTTTTTCAGAGGCACTTGTCATTGCTGCCGAGCAAAGCAGAACGATTGCGACTCCCGCAAGCACGACGGGGAAGAACATCAGCCGCTTTACTGCGGATTTGAAGCTGCGAAGTGTGATCCAGCTGAACCCGAAATACACAACAACTCCGACAATTGCGGGCGCGATGAGATGATTCCATGCAATTTGGGGACTGCCCGAATAAACATCGGGATAGAACACATCATTCGTGAACATGAGCGATGCGGTGAGTGCAAAGCCAATGCTTATCAGAACGTGGATCCAGCGTGTTCTTGCAGGTTTGCCCGCTGTTTCCGCCTGCGCATTGACAAAAGCGAAATATGCAGCAATCAGAACCGCCGCACAGCACAGAACGCGAACAAGACAGTTCAAAAATGTTGACGCGGCAGGGCTGACGGGGAACAGCAGCTCCGTAAACGTGAAGGCTGATTCGGTGTTGTTCATGAGCGCATTATATGCAATGTTCGGCAGAAGAAGACAGACGAACGCAAGCACAATGGTCGGGAAAGTACGTGTGGACAGCGAAAAAACAAGCACAAAGCCGCCGAACAGCATCAATCCGCGAAGCAGTGACTCACCGATCGCCTCCGCAACCATGGCGAAACTCGGAACAAGGACGGATGAGTTGGAAATTGTTGAAACAAGGCTGCCGACGAATGCTCCGAGAATGTTTGCGGCGGCGCAAATGCCCGCCCACGCAAGCATTGCGGTGAAGGCCGAAATGAGCATGGTTCGTTTTGCGACAGGAATGCTTCCGCGGAAATCCCATGCGGAGCGGACCAGGTGCTTCACAACAAAAACAAATCCGGCAACAAAGCAGAAAAGACTGACGTAACTTACGGCGGAAGATTGGATATACACATTTGCACCGAAGAGCAGCATTGACAGAAGGTTTTGCGTAATCCCGAAAAACGACAGCATGGACGCAACAAATTCGATCGATGCAAATACGATTCCCGTGATTGAAAACTCCCTCAGCATTTCGCGGCAGTAGGATTTGCTGAAAAACGGAACGCGATTCTTTCTCATGGTTGGATTCTCCTTATTTGATTTCATCAAAATTGTAGCCGAGGGAAGACAGTTCATATGTAAAAACTTCCTCGATTGATAAGGGAAGCATATCCATTATCAGCGGCTTCAACGCTTCGATTTTTGCCGAGGTTTCGGCTGCTTCGCCGCGCACAAGAACGTATACAATGCTGCCTTGCTTGGTGAAAGAAAGCAGTTCAACATCCTTGAAGTCCTCCGGCGTAACCTGTCTTGCGAATGCAAGCTGAACCTTAAACAGCTGTGATTTAGCATCGGCAAGGTCGTTTTGAAAAACGATTTTACCCTGATACAGCATTGCAAACCGATCGCAAGTGTCCTCAAGTTCGCGCAGGGAGTGACTGGTCATAATGACGGTTGAACCGAAGTCACACATATCGCGATAAATAAGGCGTTTGGCAATGTTGCGCGCAATCGGATCCAGTCCGTCAAAGGTTTCATCGAAAAGAAGAACATCCGCATTGCAGCTCAGCGCAAGCACCGTCTGCACCTGCCTCACCATACCTTTGCTCAGGGAACGAACGCGGCGTTTTTTATCGAGCTTAAAAATGTTGAGCAGCGCATCAAACTTTTCAAACGAGAACTTGGGATAGCATGAAGCATAAAAATTTGCCATGCGTTCGATCGTTGCCCCGCCTCCCGTAAGGTGCATTCTGTCCGGAACAAAAACGAGGTGCGTTTTTGCGGCGGGATTGTCATAGACCGGTTCATCGTTAATGAGCACGGAACCGTCATCCGCAGTGTAAATTCCCGCAATTATGCGCATAAGAGTGGATTTACCCGCACCGTTCGCCCCGACAAGCCCTAATATGCTGCCCTTTGGAACAGAAAAACTGACTTTGTCCAATGCTTTGAGTTCGCCAAAGTTTTTTGAAAGGTCGGTTACTTTAATCATATGTCATTTTTCCTCCGTTTGGTTGTTTTCGATAATGTTTTCATCATAGGCTTTGTTCACTGCGTTGATAACATCCGCCCTGTTGAAACCTGTCAGCTTAAGCTCACGGGAAAGTGCGGTTATTTCGTCAAGAAGTTTGCTGCGTGCTTCGTGCAATCGCTGCATTGCGTCCGGCGAAACGAACCTCCCGCTGCCGGGAACGCTGTAACAAAGTCCGCGCCGCTCAAGTTCGGTATAAGCCTTTTGAAGCGTGTTCGGATTCACGGAAAACTGCACCGACAATGCGCGCACGGATGCGACGGGCGAATTGGGTTTCAGCTCGCCTGTAAGTATTTCTCGCTCAATACCGTCTATGACCTGTTCATAAATCGGTGTTCGAGAAAATTTATCAATCTGCAAAAAAGTCCACCTCCGTTCGTACTGAATCAGTTGCCACAACTGTGCTATTGATTATAATACAGCAGCGACGGTTTTGTCAACGCCTTTTTCAAAAAAAGGTAATCCTGCAAAATTTCCCGGGAAATACATTGAATTCATCACTTATTAAGTATTCATGTGCGATTCGGCGGCAAAAAAATGCGAAAAATGAGTGCAGAATTCGAATATTCTGTGACAAAAGTCTAAAAATTACAATATGAGTTTGAAAATGGGTTGAAATGAAGCGCGAAATATGCTAAAATAATCGGTATGTTTGCGAAAATTCTATTTTCGGAGGAGTTGCTTGTGAACAAGCTTTGCAGGCGCGCACTGTGTGCGATAACAGCATTGCTGTTTGTGCTCTGCTCTCTGCCTGCCGGCGCAAGAACCGAGACGGAAGCGGGCGGGATTACTTCATATGCAGAGGATTCAAACGGAGTTGTTGAATACGAGATCAAGCCCCGACATTCGGATGGGGTAACTTTGGAATACAGCAAAACGGTTCTGCGCGGCAACCTGCATTCAGGTGTTTTCACGTTTGCGGAAACGAAAACTGTGACCCTCGTTGCAAGGTTTGCGGAGGGCTGGAGCTATAACGATAAATACAGCGTGTTCTTCCCAAGCAATCCGGCGCGAAGAACCATATTGCTCAACAGCGATGCAAGCATACGTTTTTCGTTTTCCGCAATCGCAGGGGAGAGCGTGGCATTCTCTGACTTATATCTCTTGGGAATTTATGCCGCAGTCGAATCCCTTCCGCGGCTGGATATCACAACCTTAAACGATTTTTCGCTTATCGGCAAGGATAATTGGGTGTCTGCAAATTTCAGTTTGACTCTCGGAACGAAAAAGTATTCAAGCGGCGAGTTCAGCGGCTCGGGCTATGTTAAGGGGCGCGGGAATCTGTCTTGGACGCAGCCGCAAAAGCCCTATTCGATTAAGTTGGAACAAAAAACATCGCTGCTCGATATTCCTGCAACAAAGCGGTATGCAATCGTTGCAAGTTACTCGGATCCCTCCCTTATGCGCAATCTTGTGACATACAAAGCCGGTGCATTGCTTTCGGGCATGGACTATGTTCCGAAATGCGAATTCGTTGACGTTTATTTTAACGGAGAATACAACGGAATTTATATCCTCATAGAACGTCCGGGCATTGAAAGCACAAAAGTCGATATTGACGAAGCGGATGAGAGCGATATAACGGGCGGTTATTTCATCGAAAAGGATATTGCGATGAAGGTTGATTTTGCACGGGATATGTGGTTCGACTGTCCGTATTGGGCGAATCAGACGCAGGATTATTTCGTGCTTAAACAGCCGGAACCCGCTTCATCCGAACTCACGGCGCGAATGCTTGAATACCTTGAGGAACACATGAAGAGCGTTCATAATGCCGTAATGGGAATAAGCGGCGAAGATTATCAAAAATACATTGATGTCGATTCATGGATAGATTACATCATTATTCAGGAAATAACAAAGAACATCGACGGTAATTTTAAAACAAGCTGTTACCTGTATAAACAGAGTCAGGACGACAGGCTGTACATGACCGCAATATGGGATTTTGATATTGCGTTCGGGCTGACGGCATTTAATAATGCCAGTGCGGAACACAATGATGTTGAGGACTGCGTCGGCGGAAGAGGACCGGTCGGGTTCATTGCGATAAACAGTTCCGCTCCGTGGTTCAACGCATTGTATCACAACTATCCGGATTTTCAGGCGCGGTTCAAGCAGCGCTACAAAGAATACCGCAGCACGTTGATTCCCGAGTTTTTTGCACTTATCAACGAACAGGCGGCATATTTGTACAATTGCACTGCCGCAACCGAAGAAAAATGGGAAAAGAACTTTGATCACGGCGTCAATTTTCTCACCAATTGGCTTACGGGACGAATTGAATGGCTGGATTCTCAATTGCTCGACGGACAGAGCGGAATTACCGATCTTAATTATGCTTTGAACGTTCCGGGCGGCTCACTTGAGTTCACATCCGGGACGGATGATCCGTTTGTCGGCAGCACGACAGTTTCAAGAGGCATGGTCGGCAACACCGTTGTCGGCGGACGCATTGCTGCCGTAAGCTCGAATGCGGGTGAAAACAATTCAGAAAGCGATTTGCGTCTGACAGTGACGATGAAAGCAGGGGACACGCTGAGTTTTGATTACTGCGTCAGCAGCGGGGTTGACACGGACAGGTTTATCTGCACCGTCGGAACAAAGGTATTGATGGAGATATCGGGCGAAACGGGATGGACGAAATACATTTTCACCGCACCGATCGACGGAAGGTATTGTTTCCGCTGGAGCTATGAAAAGGGAAACGACAAATCAGCGGGTGTTGATGACTGCGCTTATATTGACAACGTTGAGTTGAAAGCCGTGGGGCTGGATGCCGCTCGCGGGGATGTGAACATGGATGGGAAAATTACCCTTTCGGACAGCATGGCGGCGCTGCGCACCGCGCTCGGACTGGACGGGTTTGACCCGGAACGGCGCGAGCTTTCGGATTATAACTGCGACGGCGCAATTTCCGTTGAAGATGCGGTTGCAATCGCAAAAAAAGTCATGCATATTGTGTAGCCGTTAATCAGAGTGCCCTCTCTGTGCATTGAACATTACATATTCAAAAATCAAAAAACTGCCGCAGATGCAATCACTGCGGCAGTTTCAATTGCGGACAAATCATGAGAAAAGTTCTCTGCTCCGTTCGGGTTTTCATGAAACACTCTGCACAAACTCGGGAACACTCGATTCGGCTCTCCGTAAAAGCCGAATTTTCGGGGTATTCCCGATTCAAAGGTTTCCCGGGATGGGGGTAATCATCCGTACAACTCGGGGGGAACATCGAAAGCATCCGGTTGAAATGCCCTGCGGGTCGGAACATTTGCATCACTGCGCCGCCGTTGACGGCGAGCTGCTGTTCATCCGCGGCATTTACAGATCGTCCGCATCCTGCACCGGAGCCTCATAATCCTCGGCGGTGCCGGTGTAGCTGCCCAACACATCCGATTTGATCGCGCCTCTGCCTTCGGTTGTGAATGCGGTTTCTTTATCCGTCACATTCGAATGGTCTTGCTTGATCCGCTCCTGAAATTTTCCGTTCGCTCTTTTCCTCATGGGCTTATTATGCCCGCCCGACTCAGCCGTATGCACGAAACTCGGCATTTAAAAACCGGTATTTTTTTACAATCATGCAATTGAATCAAAAAAGGGAGAACGGCAATTGCCGAACTCCCTTTTGCCTATGGTTTGATTTATTTGTCGCCGGAACGGAACAGTGCAGAGTGTTTACTTGATGGTAACTGCGGTAACGCCGGAATAGGCAACATCCGTAGAACCCTGTTCAGTTGTATGCAGAGTGAAATAGCCGCCGTTATCGGGTGAACCGATGGGTTTTCCGTTGTTTGCAAATGCAAGCGTGCAATCGAAAAGGCTCAGCGCGGAGATTTTGTCGGAAAGATCCTGCTCGGTGCCGCCGACTTGGGTGAGTACAAGCGAATATATGTTGGCGGTTTCGGCATCGGAAACATCAACACCGACGGAATCGAGAACGGCCTTGAGATTCACTCCGTTGAAGACGTTAATGGAGCCGCCCCTGACGAGTGCGTTGGTCTGGTCGAGTGCGGAAACATTTTCGGCACCGAGAGCATAAAGTTCACCGGCGGTGAGCTTGTATTCGCTGCCCTTGAAATTGAGCGTCATAACAACGGTATCCGCAGCAAGTCCCCAGTTTGTTTCAACAACGAGAGTGCGGGGGTCGGTTGTGGTGTTGGGGTTTTTGCGTGTGTCATTGCCCGGATTCGGTTTCGCGGTGGTTGTGGAAGTGTCGGGGGTTTTTTTGTCGTCCTTGCATGCTGTCATGCAAAATGCGGCAGCAAGCAGAAGAACGGACAGCATGATTGCGATCATTCGATTGACTTTTTTCATAACGATATTCCTTTCGGGTTTGTTTTATTAATTGCCGTATCGTTTCCGAAAAAACAAATCGGCACAGCGTGAATGCGCATTGATTTCACGCTGTTCGGCATGAGCCTAAGTATACCAGTTTTTTAAAAAAAGTTCAAGCCTTTTAACGAATGAATTTGAACATACGCCAAGCGAAAAAAAGCGTGAACGGGGCGGGTCATTTTTCGTATCCTGCCGATATGACGAATGCGCCGCTGCTTTCGGAAAGGCTTGATACATTCATGCAGCCGTAGAGCCTGCCGTTTTCGCCCGCGTTAAGGTAAGATGAAATATCGGCCGTTACGGAATCGAGGCTGCATGTATGCGTGTTCAGCGCGTGGATAAAATGCGCCGCGGCTGTTGACACGCTGCCGGGTTCAAGAGATTCAAGAACTTCGGGTTCAAATCGGCAGGTAATATAGGTTACCCTTCCGAACTCGTCCGTGAGTCCCGTAAAAAGTATCCCTCTTGTGTCGCGGAGCGAAAATTGCGAGCCCGGTTCACCCGTGCTGCCCGCCTCAATGCGTATGCCCTCGGAAGAATACTCTGAGTTATAAGCTTTGATGAAGCTGTTCAGCAGAACGGGACTTACCGCAAGCCGACTTCGGCAGGTTTCAATAAGGTCGTCGGAATTTTCAAATTCTGTGTTCAGCGATTGAAAAAGCAAAACAGCATCTTCGTAATTGCCGACGTTCATAAGCTCAACGGCCTCATTGTAGACTTTCAAAAGATCTTCAATGTTCTGAAGGTATGCCGCGCTTGATTCATAGCCGCACGCATCCGCAAAACTTGAATATGCTTCGAGGTAGCGGCCGCTTTCATAAAGCTTTACGCCGCTGTCATAATGAACTTTGAGCGAATCAATATATTCAACAAAGTCAGCACTGTTGAGATATCCGGTAATTCCGACAAATATCGCACGCGCCTCGTTCGGCTTGCCGGCAGAAACCAATTCAACCGCCTGAGCATAAAGCTTTTCATATTCGGCAATTGATTCAAGATACTCTGTGTATTTATACGAATCACCGCAGGTGAGGAAGCAGCGTTTTGCATTATTAAAATCAAGATTCTTGTAATACAAGAGACCTTCCTCGGCAAGCTTTTCCCTTTCCGCTTTCGACTGACAGCCGCAGAAAAGCAGTGCAAGCGTGCAGGCAAGTGCGAGTGCCGCCGCAAGCGCGAGCGTGTTCAAGCGAATAAAGCCGGGTTTTAATTTTAATTGCATCTGCCTTTCCTCCTTGATGAAATAATACAGGCGGACGGAGCGGAGGGCCGACTCGGTTGTTCCGCTCCGTGCATGTATTCAGGTAAACATTGTCCAATGATTTCGTGAAGCGCGAAGACACGCATAAGCGATTTCCTTATGCTTTTTTAACACCGAGAGCGACCTTCTCGCCGTTTATATCCCACTCTTTCACATAGCCGCAGGGAATGCCGAAAGTGAGTTCATCGGCAAGAGTCGTTCTGCGGATTTCGTCCGAATTGCGATCCAACACCGCAAGCAGGTTTTCGCCGCATTCGACGCTGATTATAATCCTGTCGGTAACAACAAAATCGGCTTCTTTGCGCATGGTCTGAATCTTGCTGATGATTTCGCGGACATAGCCTTCTTCAATCAGTTCATCCGTGAGCGCGGTGTTAAGCACAACGGTCACGCCGTTATCGCCGACTGAGGCAAAGCCTTCCTTTTTGACGGTGTCAACAAGCACATCTTCAGGATTCAGCGAGACGGTGAGCGTTTCAAGCTCAAATTCATAAGCGCGTCCCTCTGCATGGGCAGCAACAACCGCATTGCCTATACCGTCTCCCTGCAAATACTGATTGATTTTGGGAAGAATCTTTCCGTAACGCGGCCCGAGAAGCTTCAGTTGGGGCTTTACGCGATAGGTTATGAATGAGGAAGCATCCTTAACAAAGCGAACGGCTTTCACGTTCAATTCGTCCTCGATAATCTCAGTATACCGAGCCGGCAGTTCATCAACACCCTGAACAAACAGCTCCGAAAGAGGCTGACGGTTCTTGATGTTCGCAAGATTGCGTGCCGACCTTCCGAGTGTGACAACTTCCAGAATTTCGTCCATGCTGCGTTCAAGTTCCGCGTCGATGAAACTTTCGTCGCAAATCGGGAATGCGCAAAGGTGTACGCTCTCCGGTGCAAGGTTGTTCACCGTGCGAACGATGTTTTGATAAATTGCTTCCGCCATGAACGGAGTGAACGGTGCGGTGAGGCGGGAAAGCGTTTCAAGCACTGTGAACAGGGTCATATACGCCGCTTCTTTATCCGCAGTCATTTCCTTGCCCCAATAACGTTCCCTGCCGCGGCGAACGTACCAATTGGAAAGGTCGTCAACAAAGCGGTTCAGTTCGCGCCCCGCTTCGGTAATGCGGAGGTTTTCAAGATAGTTATCCACTGTTCGAATGAGCGTGTTAAGGCGCGAAAGCAGCCATTTGTCCATTACGGAAAGGTTTTCGCGAACGAGCTCATGCTTCGTGGGGTCAAATTCATCAATATCTGCGTACAAAACGTAGAACGCATATGTATTCCACAGCGTGCCCATATATTTGCGCTGCATCTCGCTTACGGCGTCGCCGCTGAAACGGCTGGGCAGCCACGGACTGGAGGCGGTGTAGAAATACCAACGCACCGCATCCGCGCCCTGTTTTGTTAAAACGTCCGCAGGCGCAACAACATTGCCGACGTGCTTGCTCATCTTTTTGCCGTCCTTGTCGCAAACAAGTCCCAACACGATGCAGTTCTTGAATGCGGGCTTGTCAAAAAGGATGGTTGAAAGTGCGCTCAGCGTATAGAACCAACCGCGGGTTTGGTCAACGGCTTCGCTGATATAATCCGCGGGGAAGCGGCGTTCGAATTCCTCTTTGTTTTCAAACGGATAGTGCCACTGTGCAAAAGGCATTGAGCCGCTGTCGAACCAGCAGTCGATAACAACGGGCTCGCGGTGCATCGTTCCGCCGCATTTTTCGCACTTAAAGGTTATCGGGTCGAGCATGGGCTTGTGCAGCTCGATATCCTCTGGCGTGTCCGGAGCATATTTGCGCAGTTCCGCACGGCTGCCCATGACATGGTAATGTCCGCAATCAGGGCACATCCACACGGGCAGGGGAGTTCCCCAATAGCGTTCCCTGCTGATGCCCCAGTCGATAACGTTTTCAAGGAAATTACCCATGCGGCCCTCGCCGATGGATTCGGGAATCCAATTTATCTTTTTATTGTTTTCAATCAATCTGTCGCGCACGGCAGTGGTCTTCACAAACCAGCTTTCCCTTGCGTAGTAGATGAGCGGAGTGTCGCAGCGCCAGCAGAAGGGGTAACTGTGTTCATAGGGAAGTTCCCTAAGCAGCCTTTCGCGCGCTTTAAGGTCGGCAATGATGGGCTTATCGGCTTCCTTAACGAAAGTGCCGTCCCACGGGGTGCCGCCGGTGAGCCTTCCGCGGGCGTCAACAAGCTGAACAAACGGAAGCTCCCATTTCCGGCCGACGCGTGCGTCGTCTTCGCCGAATGCGGGGGCAAGGTGAACTATGCCCGCACCGTCGGTAAGGGTTACGTAATCGTCCGAAACAATGCGCCATGCATCCCTGCCTTTGTGGTTGACGGGGAAATCAAACAGCGGTTTATAGTGAATGCCGACAAGCTGCGAACCTTTGAAGCGTGCAAGCTCGGTTGTGTCCTCGCCGAGAACATTTTCAACAAGCTCAGCCGCAAGAATGTATTTTTTGCCGTTGCAAAGAACTGTTACATAGTCTTCGTCGGCATTGACGCAAAGACCGACATTGCTGGGCAGCGTCCACGGTGTTGTTGTCCATGCAATAAAGCTTTCGCTGCCGTCAACAAAGCTGTGTTCCGCATCGGGAATGACGGGGAAGGTCACAAAGATGGAAACTTCCTTAACGTCCTTATACCCCTGTGCAACCTCGTGGCTTGACAGTGCGGTTCCGCAGCGCGGGCAATAGGGAACGATTTTGTGGCCTTTATAGAGCAGCCCTTTTTCGTCGATTGTCTTCAATGCCCACCAAACGGATTCAATGTAATCATCGGTATAGGTAACATAGGGATGCTCCATGTCCGCCCAATAACCGACGGCATCGCTCATCTGTTCCCATTCGCCTTTATATTTCCAAACCGACTCCTTGCATTTGTCAATAAAAGGAAGCACGCCGTAACTCTCGATCTGCTCCTTGCCGTCCAGTCCGAGCAGCTTTTCCACTTCAAGTTCAACGGGAAGTCCGTGCGTATCCCAACCCGCTTTGCGCAGCACGTCAAAGCCTTTCATCGTGCGGTAGCGGGGAATGATATCCTTCATGGAGCGGGTCAAAACATGCCCGATATGCGGCCTGCCGTTAGCTGTGGGCGGTCCGTCATAGAAAGTGTAAGCAGGTTTGCCCTTGGACTGTTCAACGGATTTCTCGAAGATGCCGTTTGCCTTCCAGAATTCCAGAACCTCTTTCTCTCTCGGAACAAAGTCGAGCGAGGCGGAAACTTTTTTGTACATTGTTCAAACACTCCTTTTCTTTTAAGGAAATTTTTAAAAATAAAAAACCGCCCCGAAAAACGGGACGATCGAAACCGCGGTACCACCCGGATTCAAAGGCATAACAAAAACCGTGCCTTTGCACTCCTGCCCTTTAACGCGGGGGCTGCGTCGAAGGATAATCCCGCATTGCCGAACATATTCGGCATGAGTTGAGCAAACCCGCCTCTTATTGCGGTTTCCCCTTCGCTCTCATGGGTGATAATGCATCCGAAGTCCCTTGCCGCCTTTCACCCTGCACGGCTCTCTCTCGGCATGCTCCGACTGCAAAAAACAGAGGTATGCCTTTAAGGAAAACTGCGGCGCACCGCGTCCCAATCTGCGATTTGGTATTTGCCCGATTGCCGCCGGGCAAAGGGACATAAAAATATTCAGCCTTTATTATAATGCACGAAAAAGCATTTGTCAATCACAAAAATTTTGATATCAAAATTGGGGGCAATTTGCTGATGACCTGTTTTTCGCGATGCGAAAACGGCAGAAACAAAACCTGCCGCCCGAGCGATGAAACCCGAGCGGCAGGCGGAGGTTGATTCAATTCCGGCCGCAAAGGCGGGAGTTACTTCGAAAAAGTCGCACTCTTCGGCCGAATCAGGCGGATCTTGCAGTTGGCACCTCCATAGTTGCTGACAAGGTCAGCGAGCGTACGATCTACATCTTTGGGTGTATGCTGCGAAACAAAGATATTATTAAGCCACATATCCTTATTGTTGACGGTAAGGCTTGTGGAGTTGACCAGCGTCACAATAACGGAGTGAGAGTACCTTCCTTTGGCTGCGTTATAGACCTGAAGGATATCCCCGGTGCGAGGAACGACGGTCAGCTGCGTCCAAACCTTGTTGTTATTGTATCCCGTTGCCCGCGGACCGTGCCCGGTGTTTGTTGTTACATAATCCCAAAAATCAACGACCCTGATAAACGCACCGCTTCCGTACTGATACGGTGAATCGGCATTCCTGCCGTACCAAGTCGATGTCTGCCGATAGTTTGCAGCGACCCGCGCCTTCAATGCGGCGGTGTTGTCCAAAGAATAACCTTTGGTGCCGCCGTAACCCGACCACATGCACTGTGAAACAAAGTTTGTGCAATCCAAGCCCATGCTCTTGAAGATACCGTTATGTTCTACTTTTGCGAATTTCATCGCATAAGCCACGGCAGCGGCTCTGTCATAGCTTACGGTCACGGATTTTGTGCCTTCGGGCAGTTCATCCGAGGCGGCAGCTTCGCTTGCAAGGACCGTATCAAAAGTTCCTGCGCAGGCAAGGATTATCGCAAGGATAATCGAGAAAAATCTTTTCATTTTTTGATCCTCCGTATTTTGAATTTGTTATCGCTTTTTTGTTGTCGGAAACGATTTAACCGAAACTTAGGTTCAAATTGTTTTGCGATCAAGACTGAATGCATGATTGATCAGCCCTGCGGTGTTTGGTTCGGATAGGTAGTGGCAAAAATGACAAATTCGGCATAGATTTCTTCATATGCCTTTTTATTTGCTTCCTGCCAGGTCAGCCCTTCCCTTCGATAGTTTGAGGCAAGCGGAAGCAGCCGATCAGAATATCGGGTAGCGCAAAGATTGGGCTCAGAGTAGGAGATTATGACCATTCTCTGCTTATCAACGGTGATCCGAAAATCCATGCCGGTGCCGCTCCTGGGAATAGAGGGACCTGGATGCCTCGTGAATACAGCCACATCCGCCGTGATTTCGGTTTCTGTTTCATCCACAATTTGTTTGACATACGCCTCCTCAACGGTTACATTGACAAAATTGTATCCCCGGCCGAGTTTTTTTAGATCGATCTCAAGCTGATTATCCCAAAAGAACAGATCCGTATCCTCGTTCCTGTCCATAATGTCGGAAAAATCCATAAGCTCAAGGTTCATACAGCCGACGTAATAGCGGCGCTGCATTTCCCCTGCAAGCCATTCGACGGTTACGGGATCGGGTCTCGGATTTGGGTCTGCCGTTGGGGCTTCGGTTTCCGGTGCGGCGGCGGGGGTATCCGTCGGCGCGGCGGTTTCGGAAGCAGCCGAATGCGGCGGGGCGGTGTTCTGTGCGTCTTTGTCGGTTCCCTTGCAGGATGCAAGAACAAACGCGGACAGCATAAGCGAGAAAACAAGGACGATGGAAAGTGTTCTTTTCATTGTTTGAATACCTCCTTGAAACTGAGAGTGATTTGTTCACTTCCCCAACGGATTTTCAGCCGTCGGGTGCGGGACGTTTCTGCGCAGATTGTTTTGCAAAGGACTGAATTCCGATGCAGTTGTTGTATACAATTGCATGATAACATATCGAAGCAGCAGTGTCAACCCAGTTTTGCCCTGAAATTGTGAACAATTTGTTAACAATTCATTTTTCACGATGCGAAGCGATATAAACGGTTTTTAACCGAACGGTGGGATGCTGCTGCGGCAAAGCGCATGTTGAGTTGAGGTTGTTTTTGCAGTAAAACACGGATTTTGAATGCCATGCAAAAAAAGAAATATAAAAGGAAGAGAAACATACATATACAACATGCACACATAAAGAAAACGGGATCTGCATCGAATCATGCAACTAATATAAAACGCTAAAAAACGAAAAAGTCCGCAGGGAGGGCACGCGGACTTTTTCGTTTTACAACAGAAACGCGGTAAACCAACGTTTCATTAAGGAAGGGGGGAATTCCTTTTCGGTGCTTCGGACAGAAGAATCAGCTCTTTGCCTGTCTGAAGCCTTTTTTGCCGACAAAAAACAATGCCAGTGTCCCCGGACCGACATGGGAACCCGTCACAGGTTCGTACATAACGGTTAAAATATCCTTCGGCGGAGCAATTTCTGATATAAGCTCCGCAAGAGTGTTTGCATCTTCGATACAGTCCGCATGTGCGATGCCGACTGTTTGGTTTGCAGCGTCAACAACATATTCGCGGTATTGTTCCGCAATTGCGCGCAGGGAGTTTTTCCTTCCGCGAACTTTGCCGAAATTGACGATTTTTCCCTCGCTGTCGCCCTTCAAAAGGGGTTTGATATTCAAAATGTTGCCGATTGCAGCCTTTGCATTCGAAAGCCTGCCCGTCGAACAGAGATATTTGAGGTTGTCAACCGTGAAAACCTGACACATCCTGTCGCGGTAGTCCGAAAGCAGGTGTACCGCCGCAGAAAGGGCAATTCCCGAATCGCGGAGTTCTGCCGCACGCAGAACAACAAGCCCTTCGCCGAGCGAGGCTCCGAGAGTGTCGATAAGCTCAATGCTCCGTTCGGGAAATTCGGCGCGCAGCTGAGCCGCCGCCACCATTCCGGCCTGAAATGATCCGCTCACGCCGGATGACATGCCGATAAAAAGAATATCCTGCCCCGCTTCAAGCAAGGGACGCATTTTTTCAGTATATTGAGAGGGCGTTATTTGGGAGGTTGTGACTCTTGTTCCGCTGCGCATTGCATCATAAAATGCTTTGGAATCAAAAGCCGAAAAATCCGGACAGTACAGCGCATCGCCGCCTTTTTCCGGCATACTGAATGAAAACGGTATCTCCGCAATACCCTTCCGCTCCAAAAGCTCAAGCTCAAGATTGGCGGAAGTATCGGTAATAATTCGGTACACGTTCACTCACCTCACATCATCTAATCTTCCGTAACAGATTAACATGTTCATATGAATGTGTCAAGTGCTCAATGCAACAAAATGAGACTTTTGAGCATATATTTCGGACAAATGCGCTTTACAGCGTTTGAATCCTGCACTATAATACAATTGCGAAGAATGCGGAACAATGCTTAAAATGTACAATATGCAAAATGCCGTATAATCTTTTGCAATTTGCGCTCCGAAAAGGGACGCAGGGGGAAAAACAATGTCATATGATAAAGCCTTGATTGCGGGTAAGCTCCGTCGGTGGGAAAAGCATCTTATGCGCTTTCGCCTTCCCGAATGGGATGAGATACCCGATTTCGGTCTGTATATGGAGCAGACCGTTGATTTGCTGCGCAAATATTTGGATTATCTGCCGCCCGAACTGAAGAATGAAGAGGTTGTTACAAGTTCCGCCATCAACAACTATGTTCGCCGCGGGATCATGCCGGGTCCGATTAAAAAAAAGTACTATCGACCCCATATTGCGTGCCTGCTGATGATTTGCACGCTGAAACAGAGCCTTAACATGTCAATGATAAAAATCGCGCTGCCCTCATGTGAGTGCAGCGCAGATGCCCGCTGCGACGAATGTGCAAAATCTCCGGTCGGTTCGGCTGAAAACAGCTGCACATCGGGTGTGCGCAGCGCTTACGAGTCGTTCATAAGCCGCCATGATCTGACCGCAAAATATTTTGTTCAGCAGGTTCGTCTTGCAAGCGCGGCGCTTTTGGATCATGATGAAAAGCCGGATATTGCGGTTCAAACCACGGAAGAACTCGTTGCTTCCGCCGCAATAGTCGCGGGCTTTTCGCGTTTGCTTGCCGAAAAGCTGCTGCTTTTGGACGGAAGGGATCTTTCAAACGGCGGAAGCATCGATTGCGAGACGGATTCCGAACCTGTCGATGCCGGAGAATGAGCTGACTTAAAGCAAAAAAGGATACATAAAGCGTAAGCAAAAAGACTTGCCGCGTCAACAATAATGCGGAAAGCCTTTTTTCGCGCCGCCGGTGCGTCAAAAAGGCGCGGCAGCGGCCCGAATTTGCCGAAAAACTGCCCGCAATGCTTTGTGCACGGTGATTTCAGCCTTGATTTACAGCAAAATATGAGTATAATAATAAGCGGAAGAATTCTGCCTGTGTGCAAAAAAGCGCAGGCGTTTCAATAACGAAAGGAATTATTGAACAAAAATGGAAAGAACCTTCATAAGGGATATTCGAACAAAATGCGGCGAAACGGCAAAGGTCTCGGGCTTTGTTGAAAACATCCGCGACGGCAAGTCAATGGCTTTTATCGTCATTAAGGACATCACCGGAAAGCTGCAAATAACCGTCGAAAAAGAGAAATGCCCCGCGCTTGTTGACGACATTGCGCGCATAACTCCCGATTCCGTAATCAGCTGCACGGGACTTGTTGCGGAAAACGAGTACGTTAAAATGGGCGGAATCGAGCTTCTGCCGACGGAATTTGAAATTGAATCCGTTGCGGACGCATTGCCCATTATCCGCAAGGAAATTCCCGCAACAAAGAAAAAACAGGCGGTCGAACGCTCTGCAATCGATCAGAGGCTGAACTATCGCTGGATCGATCTGCGCACGGACGAGAACCAGCTCCTGTTTAAGGTTCAGAGCTGCCTTGTGAACGCAATGCGCGAATACCTCCTTAAAAAGGACTTTATCGAGATTCACACTCCGAAGCTTATCGGAGCGGCAAGCGAGAGCGGCGCGGATGTTTTTGAAGTTGAATATTTTGACCGCAAGGCGTATCTTGCCCAGAGTCCGCAGTTCTACAAGCAGATGGCAATGGCGGCGGGTTTTGAACGTATATTTGAAGTCGGTCCCGTTTTCCGTGCGGAAAAATCTTTCACAAGCAAGCACACAACCGAATTTACGGGCTTTGACCTTGAATTCAGCTATATCGAATCCTATCGCGATGTTATGCAGATTGAGGCCGAAATATTGACATATGCTCTCGGCGTTGTCAACGAAAAATTCGGCGAACGCATAAAGGAAGCTTTCGGCATTGAACTCATTGTGCCCACGCTTCCGTTCCCCGTTATCACTCTTGCGGAGCTTTACGATGCTCTTGAAAAGGAATACGGCTATGTTCCCGCGGAAGGCGAACGCGGCGATTTGACCACCGAGGCAGAAAAACTCAGCTTTGATTGGGTGAAGAAGCATTACGATCACGAGTTCCTCTTCATAACCGATTACTCCGCAGAAAAGCGCGCATTCTATCATATGCGCGATGAAAACGGCGTTCCGCAGGGTTATGACCTTATCTGGCGCGGTGTTGAAATCACAACCGGTGCACAGCGCGAGCACCGTTACGAAATCCTCAAAAAACAGGCGGACGAAAAAGGACTCGGTGAAGACGTTAAGTTCTACCTTGAATTCTTTAAATACGGCTGTCCTCCGCACGGCGGTTTCGGTCTCGGTGTTGACCGTTTGACCATGCTGCTGCTCGGACTCAACATTAAGGAAGCTATGTTCCTGTTCCGCAGCCCAGACAGGCTCAATCCGTAAAACTTGCGAGTGCGGATGATTCTCAATTTTTTGAATCGATCCGACTTTAACATTGACAAAGCAGGTTGTTTTTTGAGAACCGCCCGTAACAGGACGGTTCTTTTTTTACTGAGTTTTCCGGCTGCAAAGCGGACAAAGCGGAACAAAAGCCGGCGGGTGAGGTTTCCGCCGGCTTCTGCATGAGGGGTTACGATAAAAAAGCTTCGGTGCTTTTACAATTGTATTATACCGCCCGAAATATACGGTGTCAACACAAAACAAAGCACTTTCGGTACATAAAACAGTACGGCTTCTGCAAATAAATGCAATACAAACAATAACGGAAGCTTTGTATTGTAAAAAATGCGTTCGATGCCGAAACATTGTTCGGAGACGGCACTGCATAAGGAGTACGGTACGCATGGAGTGAAACAACATATCGGAAGGCAGCGGAAGCCGAAAACGGACATGCCGCATTGTGAACGGCTTCACTGTCGATTTGTGCAAAATAAGCAAAATTTTTTTGAGTTTTTTTGAAAAAAGGGGTTGACAAATTCCGAGTGCGGTTGTATGATATGTCTCGGTTAGCGAGAGCTAATTATTTTTAGACGAATCAAGTTAGCAAGAGCTAATTTTTTTGAACAGAAAGTTAGCAAAAGCTAATTTAAAATTCGTGTTATTGAGCAAGGAGTAATGATATGATGCCGTTAATGTTGGCCGGAATCGGCGAGGAGAACACGATAAAGAAGATCGGCGGCAGTCCGGAGATTAAAAAACATCTTGAGGATCTCGGCTTTGTTGTCGGCGGAAGCGTTACGATTGTGAATGCGCTCGGCGGAAACGTTATTGTGAACGTCAAGGAGTCGCGTGTTGCTATAAGTGAAGAAATGGCACGCCGCATAATGGTCTGATGCGGAAAAAACGCAACCTTTTGCGGTCCGCAAATTTTTGCGGTTTACAAACGGCGATGCTGCGAATGTGAATAAAAAATTAAAGATAAATTATAAAAATAAAGTCGGGAGGAATAATCATGAATACACTCAGACAGGCAAAAATCGGAGACACCGTAAAGGTTGTAAAGCTGCACGGTGAGGGAGCCGTAAAACGCCGCATCATGGACATGGGCATCACCAAGGGGGTTGAGGTCTATGTTCGCAAGGTTGCACCGCTGGGCGACCCCATTGAAGTCACGGTGCGCGGCTATGAGCTTTCACTCCGCAAGGCGGACGCTGAAATGATCGAAATCGAATAAACCGAAAAATATGCGGGGGAAACCCCGTATTATTCGGAATAAAATGTTAGCCAAAGCTAACAATGCTTCGCCGAAAGGTGCATTTCGGCTTTCGGCGGCAGAACGGAAAAAATATAACCGTATGACGGATAAGGAGGATAAAATGAATTTGAGAATCGCCCTTGCGGGCAACCCTAACAGCGGCAAAACAACGCTGTTCAACGCATTGACCGGCTCGAATCAGTTCGTCGGAAACTGGCCGGGTGTCACGGTTGAAAAAAAAGAAGGTAAACTTAAAAAGCATGACGGAGTTATCATCACCGACCTTCCCGGTATTTATTCGCTTTCACCCTATACACTTGAAGAGGTCGTTGCGCGCAACTACCTTATCGGCGAGCGTCCCGATGCGATACTGAACATCATCGACGGCACGAATTTGGAGCGCAACCTGTATCTTACAACTCAGCTTACGGAGCTTGGTATTCCGGTTGTTGTTGCAATCAACATGATCGACCTTGTTCGCAAGAACGGCGACAAAATCAATGTTGCCGAACTTTCGCGTCAGCTTGGCTGCAAAGTCGTTGAAATTTCCGCTTTGCGCGGGACCGGCATTGCGGAAGCTGCGGAAGCGGCAATCGATGCAGCAAAGAACGGCAAAACCGTTCCCATGCACACCTTCGCGGGCCCTGTTGAACATGCGCTTGCACATATCGAGGAAGCAGCCGTTCACGGACTGCCCGAGGAGCAGCAGCGTTGGTATGCCGTGAAGATTTTTGAGCGCGACGACAAGGTGCTCGAAAATCTGAATATCGATCCTAAGGTTATGGAGCATATCAATAAGGATATCGAGGCGGTAGAGAAGGAAATGGATGACGATTCCGAATCCATTATCACCAACGAACGTTATATCTACATCGGTTCGATTATCAAAGCTTGCTACAAAAAGAAAAACACGGGCAAGCTTTCAACTTCCGACAAGATTGACAAAATCGTGACCAACCGCTGGCTGGGTCTCCCCATCTTCGCTGCAGTAATGTTCCTTGTTTACTATATTTCAATGGTAACAGTCGGCAGCGCGGCAACGGATTGGGCAAACGACGGACTGTTCGGCGACGGCTGGCATCTGTTCGGCATCGGCTCAAAGGCATATAACGAAACTGCCGAAAATTACAGCAACGCAATGAACGCTGCCGGCGCATTTGTTGATTTCGACACTGAAGCCGAAGATTTCGATGCCGACAAAGTGCTTGCCGAACTCGAAGCATACAAGCCCGAGAGCGAGAACGCAACCGCAACCATCGGCGTTGAGGATGAGGAAACTCTTGCGGTAAACGAAATGACCGTTTATTATTCCACGATCCCCAAAGACGCAAAGGAAGATGAAACCATCGGCATGACTTATGTTGATGCCGTTAAATACCTTAAAGAAAACGGATTCGACGAACCCGATCCCGCCGCATACGGCGTTTGGGTAAAGGGTATTCCCGTGCTTGTGGGCGAAGGCCTTGAAAAAGCAGGCGCAGCCGATTGGCTTGCAGGCCTTATCAACGACGGTATAGTTGCAGGTGTCGGTGCTGTTCTCGGCTTTGTTCCGCAGATGCTTGTTCTGTTCCTGCTGCTCGCTATCCTTGAAGGCTGCGGTTATATGGCACGTATCGCATTCGTCCTTGACAGAATTTTCCGCAAATTCGGTCTTTCCGGCAAATCCTTCATCCCGATGCTCATCGGCACGGGCTGCGGCATTCCCGGTATTATGGCATCCAGAACGATTGAAAACGAACGTGACCGCCGCATGACCATCATGACCACAACGTTCATCCCCTGCGGTGCAAAGGTTCCCTTTATTGCAATGATCGCAGGCGCAATCTTCGGCGGCTCAGCCTGGGTTGCAACAAGTGCATATTTCATCGGCATGGCGGCAATCATAATTTCCGGTATCATGCTGAAGAAAACCAAGATGTTCGCGGGCGAACCCGCTCCCTTCGTAATGGAGCTTCCCGCATATCATCTTCCCACTGTCAGCAACGTTCTCCGTTCCACTTGGGAGCGCGGCTGGTCCTTCATCAAGAAGGCGGGCACGATCATTCTTCTGTCCACGATACTCGTTTGGTTTACCTCCTACTTCGGATTTACTTCCGACGGGTTCAGAATGCTTGCGGAAGACGAGCTTGACAAGTCCATTCTTGCGGCAGTCGGCAATGCGATCGCCTGGATCTTCAAACCCCTCGGCTGGGGCGAATGGCAGGCAGCGGTTGCATCCATCACCGGCCTTGTTGCAAAAGAAAACATCGTTGGCACGATGGGCATTCTTTACGGCGCAGAAGGTCCCGTTTATGCGACCCTTGCACATGTTTTCAACGGCATTCAGGCATATTCGTTCCTGGTGTTCAACCTGCTCTGTGCACCTTGCTTTGCGGCAATCGGCGCAATAAAGCGCGAAATGAACAGCCCGAAATGGACTTGGTTCGCAGTTGCATACCAGTGCGGATTTGCGTACATCATCTCTCTGATGATTTATCAGTTCGGCTGCCTGTTCACGGGTAACGTACATGTTGTCGGCCTCATCTTTGCTGTTGCTGCACTTGCCGGCATTATCTACATGCTCGCCCGTCCCTACAAAGAGGCAACAAAGCTTACCAAGAACGTTAAGATTGGATAAATCAAAACGTTAGCAATGGTTTGAGTCGAACAGCGTTCGGCAATACGATACGGTTCGACGAATGAATTCCCCCAACCCGGATGACGATGCGGACGGCGGTGCGCCATGCATTGCCTCCGCATCTTCCGGGCAAATTCGGGAATAAAATAAGCAAAAACCGATTTTATTTTTCACGAAAACAGAAACATGAAAGGAGAAGGTCATATGTTCAATTGGATAGCTCGGAATCTTTCAACGATTATTATCTGCCTTGTGCTTGCCGCTGTTGTGGTTCTTATCATTGTGAGCCTTGTTAAAGACAAAAGAAAAGGCAAGTCCTCCTGCGGCTGCAAGTGCGCCCATTGTCCGATGGCAGGCTCCTGCCATAAAAAATAATCAGTCGGCCGCAAACCGGTGCAAGCAGGAAAAATGCCGGCCGAATTTACGGAAACAGCTTTGCGGAAAGGAGAAAAAATGTTCAGAACCGTTGTAAAAATCGATGGAATGATGTGCGGAATGTGTGAAGCGCATATCAATGATGCAATAAGAAGGAATTTCAACGTTAAGAAAGTGAAATCATCGCACTCAAAAGGTGAAACGGTGATCGAGTCCGAAACAGAACCCGATGCAGCTGCGCTTAAGCGCGCAATTGAAGAGACAGGTTATGAATTCATCTCCGCCTCGACAAAAATTATTGAAGGCAGGCGCGGACTGTTTGCGGGCATTCTGCATAAAGACTGAAAAAGGTCGAAACAGAACGGATATGCTTTTCAGTGCTTCAGCCCCTACGGAGAAGCATATCCGTATTGCTGTGAAAGTACCGGCAGAGAGTTTTATTTTTAGAACTGAAGTTAGCATAGGCTAACTAAAAGCAAAACGGTCGGAATTGAAAACAGCACGGAAAGAAATTGAAGATTAAAGCGAAAAGTTAAAAATAACAAACAGGAGAAAGAGAAAGAAAATGAGCGTTGTTATCGTCGGCGGAAATGAGCGCATGATAAGGCAATATGAGCAGCTTTGCAAATCATATTCATGTAAAGCAAAGGTTTATATTGAAACGGATAAAGGAATTCAGAACTTCGGCACACCGGATTTGGTCGTGCTTTTCACAAGCACAATGTCTCATAAAATGCTTCAGATTGCCTCCGGGCAGGCGAAGCGAAAGAACCTTCGCGTTGCAAGAAGTCATACAAGTTCAATGGCGGCACTGAAAAGCATTTTGGATGAGCACACAGCATGAGCACAACGGTGCATCAGGAAAATGAAATGGGAATGCTTTGACAGCAGTGTATATTAAGCAGTGCGCATGAATATGATGATCAAAGGACGGCAGAAACGGAACAATTCCGAATTTCTGCCGTCCTTATTTGATGTCTGCACCGTGCAGCCGCCGAATCATTTAAGTATCGGCAGCTGCGCGGGAAAAGTTAATGGCTTAGGTGGGTTGAATCAGTTGTTGTTCAGCTTTGCCTGTGCTGCCGCAAGCCTTGCAATGGGTACGCGGAAGGGTGAACAGGAAACATACTGAAGACCGACTTTGTGGAAGAACTCGATGCTGGAGGGATCACCGCCGTGTTCGCCGCAAACGCCCAGCTTGATGTTGGGACGGGTCTGCTTGCCGAGCTCAACAGCCATCTTGACGAGTTTGCCTACGCCGTTTTGATCAACGCGTGCAAAGGGATCGCTCTCGAAGATTTTCTTCTTATAATAGTCATCAAGGAACTTCCCGGCATCGTCGCGGCTGAAGCCGAAAGTCATCTGGGTAAGGTCATTGGTGCCGAAGCTGAAGAATTCCGCCTCGGTTGCAACTTCGTCCGCAGTGAGAGCGGCGCGGGGGATTTCGATCATGGTGCCGACAAGGTAGGGGATTTCCATGCCCTTTTCTTCCATGACCTTCTTTGCGGTTTCAACAACGAAGCTCTTAACATATGCAAGCTCACGGGTTTCGCCGACAAGGGGAATCATGATTTCGGGGATGATTTCAAGCCCGGTTTCCTGACGAACCTCGATTGCAGCTTCAATAACGGCACGGGTCTGCATTTCCGCAATTTCGGGGTAAGTAACGGACAGACGGCAGCCGCGGTGACCCATCATGGGGTTGCTCTCATGCAGGCTGACAACGGTCTTTTTGAGCTCATCAAAGGTGATGCCCATGTTGCTTGCAAGAGCGGCGATCTCCTCATCCTTGGTGGGAAGGAACTCGTGGAGGGGCGGATCCAGGAAGCGGATCGTAACGGGACGACCCTGCATTGCCTTGTAGATGCCCTTGAAGTCTTCACGCTGCATGGGCAGAATTTTTGCAAGAGCAGCCTTGCGCTCATCCGCATTCTTTGAAACGATCATCTCGCGCATTGCGGGGATTCGTGCTTCGTCAAAGAACATATGCTCGGTGCGGCAGAGACCGATGCCCTCTGCGCCGAACTTGACTGCCATTTCAGCCTGTGCGGGGGAGTCCGCATTGGTGCGGATCTTAAGGGTGCGAATTGCATCCGCCCATTCCATAATGGTTGCGAAATTGCCGGAAAGTTCGGCGGGGACGGTGCGAATCGCTTCGGCGTAAACTTTGCCGGTTGAGCCGTCAAGACTCATCCAGTCGCCTTCGTGAAGAACGGTGCCGTCGGTGAAGGTGAGCGTCTTTGCGGGTTCGTCGATAACGATTTCCTTGCAGCCGGAGACGCAGCAGGTGCCGAGCTGTCTTGCAACAACCGCAGCATGGCTGGTCATGCCGCCGAAAGCGGTGAGGATGCCCTCGGAAGCGGTCATGCCCTCGATGTCCTCGGGGCTGGTTTCTTTGCGGGCAAGGATAACCTTGTGGCCCGCTTCGCTTGCGCGCTTTGCATCGTCTGCCGAGAAGTAGACCATGCCGCATGCTGCACCGGGGGATGCGGCAAGACCGGTTGCCATTGCCTTTGCTGCCTTAAGTGCGGCGGCGTCAAAGGTGGGATGAAGCAGAGCGTCAAGGCTCTTGGGGTCGATCATTGCAATCGCTTCTTCGCGGGTGCGCATACCTTCGTTCACAAGGTCAACAGCGATCTGAAGAGCTGCCGCTGCGGTGCGCTTGCCGTTGCGGGTCTGGAGCATGAAGAGCTTGCCGCGTTCAATGGTGAACTCCATATCCTGCATGTCGCGATAGTGTTTTTCAAGAGTTTCGGCCGTTCTTACGAATTCGTTGTAAACGGCTTCGTTGGTCTGCCTGAGGTGGTCGATGGGTTCGGGAGTGCGGATGCCTGCAACAACGTCCTCGCCCTGTGCGTTCATGAGATACTCGCCGTAGAGTTTCTTTTCGCCGGTGGAGGGGTTGCGGGTGAATGCAACACCGGTACCGCTGTCGTTGCCCATGTTGCCGAATACCATGCTCTGAACGTTGACCGCGGTGCCCCAATCAGAGGGGATATCGTTCATGCGGCGGTAGATAATTGCGCGGGGGTTATCCCAGCTGCGGAAAACTGCCTTGACAGCTTCGAGAAGCTGAGTCATGGGTTCCTGCGGGAAGTCAAATCCCTTGACCTGTTTAAACATGGCTTTGTATGCTTCAACGATTTCCTTAAGGTTGTCGGCAGTAAGGTCGGTGTCAAGTTCGCAATTGTATTTTTTCTTTGCGCCGTCGAAAATCACGTCGAACTTTGCTTTTTCAACTTCCATAACGACGTCGGAGAACATCTGAATGAAACGGCGATAGCTGTCATATGCAAAACGCTCGTTGCCGGTCAGGTTTGCAAGAGCAACAACGGTTTCGTCGTTCAGACCGAGGTTCAGGATGGTGTCCATCATGCCGGGCATGCTTGCACGTGCGCCGGAACGAACGGAAACGAGGAAGGGGTTTTCGGTGCTGCCGAATTTTTTGCCCGCCTTTTCTTCGGTAACGGCAAGAGCTGCTTTTATCTGCTCGATGATGTCATCGGAGATTGTGCGGCCGTCCTCATAGTAACGGGTGCAGGCTTCGGTTGAAACTGTGAAGCCATAAGGAACGGGCAGACCAAGGCCGGTCATTTCGGCAAGGTTGGCACCTTTGCCGCCCAGAAGGTTCCTCATGGTTGCGTTGCCCTCATTGAAGAGGTACACATATTTGTGGGACATAATGAATCCTCCGTGTTTTCTTTTTTATACACACTTGGTACAACAACGTATTATACATAATTCTTCCCGAAATTTCAAGTATTTATCAAGAATTTTTTCAATATTTTACACAAACAATACATACGGAAGGACGAAAACGCGCCGAGTCGAACCGTTGGATTCGAAAAAAATTGTGCAAACTCAATGTTTTTTCGGAAAAACAATGTTTATTCGGCAGCAAACAAAAAAGAGGTGAATCCGATGAAAAAAGAGATGAAAAATGATAAGAACAATTCCGAACGGAAAATGCCTGAAATGCAGGATGCGGATTTCTGCGGACAGAATTTGGGTATTGATGCGGGGAATGCAACAGCTTCGGCAAACGAAACAACGGGCATGATGCCGACCGCTCCGCAAAACAGTGCTGAACTTGAAGCGGCGGAAGAACTCTCTCCGCTGCAATACACAACTTTGGTGAAGCAAAAAAAACGAAATAAGCAATAAACCGACGATAGTTTGAATAAATAAAGGAGCCGCTGCGCAAATTCGGCGGAAGCGGCTCCTGCGGGTTTAATTTTCAGCCGGTTGTTTTCAGCCTTCGTCGTAAAGGCCGGCTGCTTTGATTTTTTTCCAATCGGCGGCAACGATGCGCACCTGTTTGCTTGAATTGATTGAAAAATCTTTTTGGAAAACGTATCCGTTTGCCATCATGCGCAAAAGTGTGGCTTTTACCCTGTCATCGGGAACATTGTTTCGCTTTGACACCGCTTCAATGGTACCCCAAAACGTCGGAATGATATTGGCTTTTGTTTCAACGTGCGCAAGGTTGCTGACTATCATGCGCATATAGGAGTTGTTAAGCTCCTCCTCATCGGGAAGCAGGCGAATGTCGCTTGCAACACCCTGAAGCCGTTTGCTGAACGTGTCCGTCACACCGTAAACAACAACTTTTTTGTGCCTTTTCTGCACAAGATATTTGACAACGGACTGAAAATGACCGTCTCCGGTGAAGATAATATAGGTGCCGACATCGTTTCTGGATGTTACGTTCTGATAAATATAATCAAGCATAACAAAATCCGTCATATCTTTTTTGCGATACTGCGTTGCCGTGCCGGTTTCGATAATGGTGTTGGTGATGTTGCGCAGCTTTGCAAGCTCCTCACCGATGCCGGGGGATGAAAAATCGGCAAAAATCATAATATCTTCAATGTCGAACTGCTTTTCGAGCTCGGCACGCCATGCGGCTGTATCGGGACGAAGATTATATTTGTTTTTGTACGAATAAAACCAGTATTCGTAATCAACGAATACCATTGCCCGTTTTGAACGGGCAAGCGACCTGAAAATGTTGAGCAAATAAACCCTCCTTTGCGCAAAGCAAAATATGCGCTTACATAGTGCGGGAATGCTTTGAATGATTCACTCTGCGGGAAAGATCTCGAAATCAAAACTCCCTTAAACCGACAGACCGGAAACAACAAACCTGCCGAAAGGGCAGTGCAACAAAATAACCACACGGTATCGAACGCGTAAAAAATAAATTTCATATGCGATTTTTACATAAACAAAGACCAATAGGCAGCCGCAGGCAAAATGCTGCGATCCGTAGATTGAATAAAGTTTACGCCCGATAGTGCAAATAAAAAACAAGCCGGGACGCCGCCCGACGAGGAGTGTTGTCCTTCATTGCCGGTATCACTGCTATTATAACAAACAACATAAAAATTTGCAACACTTTTTAAGTAATTTCGTCACTTCGGGACGAAAGAAAAAGGCGGGGTCGCGGCGGTGTATCCGTCTTTCGCGCAGGAGGGCTTCCGCAATCCGCCGAGTTTGCGTCAGTCTGCAAAAAAACGTGAAATTTGTCACAAATTATTAAAAAATCAGCATTGCTGTCCGCGCACTCGGGGTTTATAATATCAGCATGGCAAGGAATAAACCAAGAAAACTTAAAAAGGCTGCTTCCGAAAGGTTCCGCCTGTCCGGTGCGGACGGCAATGAGGGGTCCGGTGCGGACGGCAATGAGGAGTCCGGTGCGGATGTCAATGAGGGGTCCGGTGCGGATGTCAATGGAGGGAAAATAAACTTCAATGCATCGGATGCTTCGGACATGCGAGGTAAAGAAAAAAACAACGAAGCATACAGGAAACACAGCGTTATTTCTTTCATAATATGCGAGGTGCTTGCTGATGTCGCCGCTGTTGCTTTGATATTGCTCGGCAGAACGGGGGCGGAGCGGTACGGCAGTGCTTCCGTGCCTGCGACGGATGATACTACGGATGCAGGGCAGGAAAACGCCGCGACGTTTGATGAGAACGGCGACGGAGAAAATCGCGGCTTTACCGTTGAACCGACAGAAGAGGTTTCGGAGACGCCGTTCCCGCAGGGTGAAACTTTGGCGCACGTTAAAACGACCGTCATTGCGGATGGCAGCCCGATCGCAACGCTTGCAAGCGGCAGCGCGGCGGAGGAGCTTATTGAAGCCGTGCGTACATATTTCGATGGTTTTGTGAACAAAAGCGGAGCGGTCACATCGTTTTTGAATGAAATCGGTTTTGTTGAGGCGGACGAAAATGCGGCGGTCATGCCCTATGATGAGGCATTTGCGTTTCTGACAGGCAGCAGCACGCCGCTAAGGGTTCAAAGCAGGCTTATTGAGCATGAATTTGTAACGATTCCGTATGAGGTATCGACGGTTAACAGCAGCGATTTTTACTGCGGGACCCGCTTTGTTGCCGAATACGGACGGAACGGCAAAAAAATGAGTGCTTATGAATACATTTATATTAACGGCACGCTTCAAAGCAGCCGAATGCTTGAGAGCGAGTATCTTGACCTGCCGCTGAAAGAAACCGTTATCATCGGAACAAGACCGTGCCCGGCAGCAAACGGAATAACAACGGGTGAATACCCTGCTTCGGGTATTGCATTTGCAAGGCCCGTTGATGCTGCTGTTGTGCGCTTTTTCGGACTGCTCAACGGCAGTATGCATGAGGGCGTGGATTTTGCGGCGAACAGAGGCGAAAACTGCAAGGCAGCGGCAGCAGGAACCGTTGTTGCGGTGCTTGAGCGCGGCAGCATGGGTTTGACCGTGTATGTTCGTCACGAAAACGGTTTTGCAACAGTGTATGCAGGGCTTGAAAAGGCGCATGTTTCCGTCGGAACAACCGTTGCAGCGGGCGACATAATCGGCACGGCGGGTGCGGACGGAATACATTTCGGCATTTATGCAAACGGGGTTCCGTGCGACCCGAAAGCCTATATAAGCGGGCTTATGCAGTGAATGAACAGCATGTGACCATGCTTTTTCAATGCGGAAACAGTGTTTTGAACCGTTGACAGAACAAATTTTGCTTTTATGCGGGTTGCCAAACTCTGCCGCCTGTGTTAAAATCAAAATGTGACTGCAATTCCGCATTGAAGAATAAACTGCCTCCGGGAATATGCAAAACAAACTCGGTTTGCGTTTCGGATGCAGCTGTGCGTTTGTTCCTTTTTCCGAATTCGAAAAGGGAGCGTTATTTCGCGGGTTGCAAAATAGAATTACTGTTTAAATTATTAAATTTATATAATACGGAGTTTATATGGCTTTTTTTGAAATTCGCGGCGGAATCCCGCTTCGCGGCAGCGTGACCGTGAGCGGCGCAAAGAACGCTGCACTGCCGATAATATGTGCATCGATAATGGCAGATGAACCTTGCAGAATCGAAAACCTGCCCGATATAGAGGATGTTAATCGAATCACGGAGATTTTGAGTTCAATGGGTGCAGCGATTACGCGCCCCGCTCCGGGCGTTGTTGTTATCGATCCGCGAACAATAAAGTCCCACAGCGTAACAAACGAAATGGCAGCCAAGCTGCGTGCGTCGTATTACATGCTCGGTGCGCTGCTCGGAAAATTCCGCCGTGCCGAAATTGCTCAGCCGGGCGGGTGTGCGATAGGGCAGCGTCCCATGGATTATCATATCAACGGGATGCGCGCTCTCGGAGCAAATGTGCAGGATCGCTTCGGCATAGTTACCGCCTCGGCTGACAAGCTTCGCGGTGCGGAGATTTATCTTGATATGGCAAGCGTCGGTGCAACGATAAACATTATGCTTGCCGCATGTCGTGCAGAGGGCAAAACCGTGATAAACAACGCTGCACGCGAACCCCATGTTGTTGACGTGGCAAATTTTCTCAATACCATGGGAGCAAACATTCGCGGTGCGGGAACGAATGTTATCCGCATAACGGGCTGCGATGCGCTGCACGGCTGCACCTATGCGATAATACCCGACCAAATCGAAGCGGGTACTTTCATGATTGCCGCTGCCGCAACACAGGGAAATGTTGTGATTAACAACGTCATACCTGCGCACCTTGAGGCAATTTCCGCAAAGCTTATGGAATGCGGAGTGGAGGTCATTGAAGGGGATAACGGCAACGATTTTTACATGCAGATAATTTCAAACTCCCGCCCGCGTGCGGTGAATATCAAAACTCTGCCGTATCCCGGTTTTCCGACGGATTTGCAGCAGCCGATGACCGCATTGCTGGCGGTTGCACAGGGCAACAGCTTCATCACGGAGAATCTGTTTGAGGACAGGTTTAACCATGTTCGCGAGCTCAACCGCATGGGTGCGAACATAATCGTGAACGGCAGAACCGCAACCGTGATCGGCGTTGATAAGCTCTACGGCACCGATATCTATGCTTCCGACCTGCGTGCGGGCGCGGCAATGATAGTTGCGGCTCTGATGGCGGAAGGAACTGCCCGTGTGCGAAATATCTATTATATCGACAGGGGATACGAAAAACTTGAACATAAGCTCCGCGCCCTCGGTGCCGATATTAAGCGCATCGAAGAGCCTGACGAAGAGTGAACACTGTCCGCATATCGGTCGGAATCAACCGATAAATCAACCGATAATTGAACAGAACGGATTAAGCTGTTTTGATAAAAAAGCAACGGGGCCGCTGCGGTGAATGCAGCAGTCCCGTTTGGTTTGTTTAAGCCGATGCAGAGTTTTTTAATGCGCTTGAAGCAGTTTATTTCGTTCCGAAAATCCTGTCGCCGGCATCGCCGAGACCGGGAACGATATAGCCGTGATCGTTGAGGTGGCTGTCAACCGCAGCGGTGTAGATGACAACATCGGGGTGCAGCTTATGCAGCATTTCAATGCCCTCGGGAGCGGCAACAAGGCACATCAGGCGAACGGTTTTGCAGCCTGCTTCCTTGACGATGCGAATACCCTCGGCAGCGGAGCCGCCGGTTGCAAGCATGGGGTCAACAACGATCATATCGCGCTCGGAGGTGTCACCGGGCAGCTTGCAGTAATAGCTGACAGGCTTGAGCGTCTCGGGGTCGCGATAAAGCCCGATATGTCCGACTTTTGCGGCGGGAATCAGCTCCATGACGCCCTCTGCCATGCCGAGACCGGCGCGGAGAATGGGAACGATGCCGAGTTTGCGTCCTGCAAGCACTCTTGCGCGCATTGATGCAACGGGAGTTTCAATGTCAACTTCCTCCATGGGAAGGTCACGGGTGACTTCATATGCCATGAGCGTGGACAGCTCGTTGAGCAGCATACGGAAATCCTTTGTGCCGGTGTTTTTGTCCCTCATGAGGGTGAGCTTGTGCTGAACGAGAGGATGGTCGATAACGACAACGTTTTCCATGTAGTTTTTCATTGTTAATACCCCTTTGTAAAATTATTTATTAAATAAGTTGAAATCAAGCAAGAAGCTTTTATCTGCATTCGTAATCGGAAATTTTGCCGATGCGGCGTTCGTGCCTGCCGCCGGCAAATTCGGTGCAGAGCCATGTTTTGACGATCGCCTTTGCGGTTTCAATGCCGATGATCCTTCCGCCCATTGCAAGCATGTTGGAATCATTATGCTGACGGGTCAGTTCCGCGGAAAGAACATCTCCGCAGAGTGCGCAGCGAATACCGCGAACCTTGTTTGCGCAGATAGAAACACCGATGCCGGTGCCGCAGATGAGGATTCCGCGGTCAAACTCGCCGGAGGCAACAGCTTCTGCGGCGGGAAATGCGATGTCGGGATAATCCATACTGTCGGTTGAGCAGCAGCCGAAATCCCTGAATTCGTGACCAAGTTCGGTAATATAGGGTAAAAGCTCGTTCTTGAGTGCGTATCCGCCGTGGTCGGATGCAATTGCAATTTTCATTTTTTTATTGTCCCGTGCGGTGCGCGGGAAATCCTTTCCGTAAAGTCTTTAAAAATATTAAAAATTTTTGTGATTGAGCAAGAATAAACTCCGTAAACACCGACGGCATCCAAACGGCTTCGAACGCAGCCGAAAAGTCGTCGGCATATCGCAGCGGTCATTCGGAAATAACCGTAAACCCGGCGGCGCGGAGCAGACGATTCATGTATGCAAGCCCCTGAGCCTCGGCGGGGACACTTTCCGCAATTATCAAATCCATGCCGCGCGATTCGGTTCGAAGTTCACGGAAAAGGGCGGCGCACAGCGTCTGCGGCTGAGTCCTGTCGCCGATAACGACATGCCGCTTTCCCGAATAGCGGGATTTGGTTTGTTCTGTTGCGAGTATGATGCATTTTTTGCCCGAAAGCTCTGCGCGGGTGTATTCACGGCAGGCGATGGAGGCGGTTTTTTTGCAGTCATTGCCGCCGTCGGCAACGATAACGTCGCATTCGGGCGCATAATGCTTGTATTTCATGCCGGGTGAAGCGGCGGTTTCTCCGTTTTTTAACGGGTTGAGCACCGCATGAGCAATATCAACATGCCCGATGACGCTTTCAAGCATCTCTCTTGTGACTCCGCCGGGGCGAAGCACCGTCGGTGTGCCGACAAGGGAAAGCACCGTGGATTCAACGCCGACTCTGCAATCCCCGCCGTCAATAATTGCATCAATGCATCCGTCAAGGTCATCCAGAACATGCTGAGCGCAGGTCGGGCTCGGTTTTCCGGAAAGGTTTGCACTCGGTGCCGCAATCGGAACGCCGGCCGCACGAATCAGCGCAAGTGCGGTCTTATGCTCCGGCATACGCACTGCAACGGTGGAAAGCCCCGCCGTGACCTGCGGAGGAACAATGTCGCTTTTGAGATAGACCATGGTGAGCGGACCCGGCCAGAATGCATCCGCAAGCTGCCGCGCCTTGTCCGGAACATGTTTCCAAAGCTGTTTGAGGTCGCTTTTTTT
>ENA-UONW01000855-UONW01000855.1-human-gut-metagenome-genome-assembly--contig:-CS52-NODE-855-length-42036-cov-6.428384_pt1 | contig 42036 bp, 31 predicted proteins | sample MGYA00242463_ERZ724010 | MGnify/ENA metagenome assembly ERZ724010 | reverse complement strand
AGTGAACGGATATCACCGTTTTGGGTGAACGGATATCAACCGTTTTCAGCACCTTTGCAAAGAGTACAATAAAATTATGACTGCATCAGCAATCCAAGATATAGAAACAGCTGGTGCTGAAGAAATCCCTAATGTATGGCAAACATGCCAGAATATAAGGCATCCGGCATGGTCTGAATCCGAACTTCGCTTCATAATGCGGATTGACAAGCCACAGTTGCCTGTCCATTATATTCAATTCTGCAAGTCGAGACAGTCTTTCAAAACGTTCAATAGTAATACGTGTCTTCCTTATTGAAATGAGTTCATTCATGCAACCTGCGTCTTCACCAAAAGCATTTATCAGCAATTTATATAGAGCACACGGAAGCAGGTGTACAAACGGCAAATGTGACAGCACTCTGCTTCGACAAATCTGCTGATGGCCTCCAAAAGGCATCTGCCATGCAGGGAAAGACATAAACACGACGCCATGGCATGCCAAATATCTTTTTATGTTAACCAAGAAACTCATTTTATCGTCTATGTGCTCAAATACATCATGGCAGATTATGATATCGAATTTACGCTCTAAATCTTTTAAATTAAAGATATCTTCGGCTATGAACTGCCCTTCAGCACCGCAATCCTCAAAAAAGCTCTTGGCTTCCCTTATTCGGCATGAAGCAATATCTACACCTACGACATTACAGCCAAGCTCTGAGAACGGAAGCAGATTTCCGCCTTCACCGCAACCTATTTCCAAAACATTCGTACCGCTTTCTACGACGTGCCATCTTTTTATATACGACAAGAAGTATTTTCGGCAGGTCGTAGCCAATTCGTTGAAATACCTCTTTCTGTTTTTGTGACGTTCTTGCATTTTTATTGAAACTTTTATTGATTCTATTGGTATAGTTCAATAAAAGCTCCAAAGACTGCTTCTGGATGGCTATTAATCAACTACCAGCTGAAACGTATTCCAAATGGAACAGAGAATGAGAATGGGCGCTCTGTCCAGATTGTATGTACGGCACTGCCGGAAGGTATGTAATAATTGATTGTTGGTTCGGCATATAAGCTGATGTTCCTGGTTATTCTGTATTGCATGCCCACACCGGCATTTACTGACAACTGGAACAGTGCATTTACACGTGTACTGCCGATGTTCATGGAAACAGAGTCCGTAAGCAGTTTCTGCTCTGCCGTACCGCCAAGAGGGATGTTGAGGACTACACCTGCAGAACTATAGACAGAAAGATGCTTATATTCGGCAAAACGATACGACAGGCGAAGCGGTATCCCAAGATAATGTATCTTTTGCTCACGACTGATATTGTTCATTCCGCTTCCCATGACGAACGATGACTTCAAAAGAGTATATTGAAGTCCCGTTTCCAAACTCCATCTTTCGCCCAGGCTCTTGGTTATTGAAAGGCCGATTGTTATAGGCTTTTGATGCTTTTCCTGTTCTTCAATCTTTCCGCTATTATTCTTTGCTATATTTATAAGTGCAGCAGAATCAGCCGGCATGTTATCATGGCTTAGTTCGGAAAGGTAGCGATAATATTCCTCCCAAGTACTTACATATTCAGGATACGACGGAACACCAGAACCTGCATCTGAACTACCGGCCTTAACAAGTCTGTAAACATTCTGTGCCAGCATAGGACCAGAAGAACCGGCAAGGAGCATTTTCCACTTGCGGTTCCAGAAACTGCGGTTCGGATATGAAGGTTTATCTTCTGCCATATATATGTACTCATGGTGTGGCAAATTTGCGTCTGTTTTTATGCTGAAGCTCATGATTTGCGGTCTCTCAAGGTGACTGTATTCCAAATCCGGCACGACAGCAGGCAAAACATCATCACATCGTATGATATCAGAATCATAAGTAACAGGCATTTGCTTCGAAACCTGAGATATGACTCTTTTATCCTCAGACGCAAATATGTCTTTCTGCGGAACATTCAATGTGTCTGAAATGTTTTCAGCGGTGTTATCATCACGTTCTGCAAGACCTGATTCATGGGGCTCTTCGGTACGCATTCCCCAATATTTTTTTGTATATCTGAAAACAGAGACTAAAAGAACTGCGAGCATAACGACAGCCAGATATCTTCTATCGGCCAACATACGCCTCAGCATGGCCTTTGCACGAGCCAGCTGTGAAGATGAAGAATGAGGTTCTATATTCAACATCTCGGCAACTTCCTTATGCGATAGGCCTTCGATTACAGAAAGATGGAAAACTTTTCTATATCCTTCGGGCAAGCGGTCTATAAGCGATAGCAGATAATCTGCGGAAATCTGTTCGTCATGAACCTCAGACAAATCTGCGATATCCAGTTCTGATTCAAGAAAAGAGGAAAGAGAAACGGTATGTTCAGACCTGCACTTCTCCAAATATCTCAAAGTTAGATTTGAAGTTATCGTAGTCAGCCATTCACCAAAACGTCTCGGATCTCTCAATTTGCCGATAGAAGCAAATGCAACAATAAAGGCATCATGCACAAGGTCTGGAGCATCATCTCTGCGTTCCCGCAGGATTCTTATGCTTACTCCTTTCATTTTGTCGACATACAAGCTGTAAAGCTTGCCGAAAGCTTCGGCATCACCTCCCTTAGCCTGTTCTACAAGTTTCTCCAAGTCCATGTGCAATACTTTTATTTCAGTATAGATACCGGAATATGAAAAAGACTGCATGGACATGAAAGGAAAAATATGAAGGACGAAGAAAAATACGATTACAGAGGCAAACACAAGAACTGCATATTTCCCACTAAAAACACAATGCGTGCCTTACAGCCTACATAAAAAGCCGTAAGGCACGCATTAATCGAGTCTATAAAAGTCGTCCAGCACACATTCCGCACACCGGACTCAAAAGAAGTCTTAAGACAAAAGCTTCTTTACACAAGCTGAAATTGCACTTCCGTCAGCAAGTCCGGCCAATTGCTTAGTTGCAACCCCCATGACTTTACCCATTTCCTTGCAGCTTGTAGCGCCAACTTCAGCTATGATAGCCTTGAGTTTCTCTTCAAGTTCTGCTTCAGACAGTTTTGCCGGAAGGTATTCTTCAATAACCTTTACCTGAGCCATCTCTTCATCAGCAAGGTCTTCACGTCCTTGAGACTTATAAACATCGGCAGACTCTCTTCCTTGCTTTGCCAGCTTCTGGAGAATCTTCATTGCATCAGCATCTGAAAGTTCATCACCTGCACCTGGAGCAGTCTTTGCCTCAAGGAAAAGCTTCTTGACATTGCGAAGCGCATCGCGTCTAACATTGTCGTGCGCCTTCATGGCAGCCACGATATCTTTACTTACCTGATCAAATAATGACATATATGATAAATTTTAAAAACTTATTACCGCAGGATTAGAGCTGGTCGTGTCGATATTGATATCTTCAGACTTGCTCTTTATCTGATTGTATGTTTCCTTGGAACGGCTGAAAGTAGGCGTTGTCTCCACCATACTGATGATGTCGTCGTTGTCGAGGTCTTCTTCCTTGAAATAGAAGATATAATTCGTACGGCGTATTGCAGTACCAGACTTGTCCGGTCCATATATCATCTTTCGTCTTTCGTCCTTACGAGCATCCTCTTCAGCCTTTTCAGCCAATCGTGTCTGCTCTTCTATAGTGGCACGCTTGTTGCGCTCGTCCATCTCAGGAGAATCAATATCCTGAACGCCGAAGCCTGTCGCAAGGATAGTCACCTTCACCTTATCCTTGAGTGTGCTGTCTGAAGACAATCCCCACTTTGTTTCAACATCTTCGTTGCTTACCTTGGCCATGAACTCGTGAACCTCGTTCATTTCCTCCATCATCAAGGTGTCTGTATCGCTTTCTGCACAGAAAGATATACGGAGCAGAATCTTCTTTGACTTGTATATGTCATTGTTGTTCAGAAGCGGAGAATGCAAAGCATCTTCGATAGCTTTTGTGACACGATTCTCGCCCTGTCCATAACCAGAACTCATGATAGCGACACCACCATCCTTAAGAACAGTCTTGACATCGTTGAAGTCAAGATTTATGATGCCGTGCATTGTTATGATTTCAGCAATACTCCTCGCTGCGTTGCACAAAGTGTCGTCAGCCTTTGCAAATGCATTGATGACGGACAAATCCTGATAAATCTCACGAAGACGCTCATTATTGATGACCAGAAGAGCATCAACATTTTTGCTTATCTCGTCAACTCCGTCAAGAGCCTGGTCTATCTTTCTGTTGCCTTCCCATCTGAACGGTATGGTTACAATACCGACAGTCAGAATACCCATATCCTTGGCCGTCTTTGCAATCAGAGGCGCGGCACCAGTACCAGTACCGCCACCCATGCCGGCTGTGATGAAAACCATCTTCGTTCCATCATTGAGCATGTTCTTGACATCTTCGATAGACTCTTCTGTAGCCTCACGCGCTTTTTCAGGATGATTTCCGGCTCCAAGACCTTCCTTACCAAGCTGAAGCTTTACAGGCACAGGAGAATCCTGCAACGCCTTATTATCTGTGTTGCACACAACGAAGCTTACATCATGTATGCCTTCATTATACATATGATTAACAGCGTTGCTTCCGCCACCGCCAACTCCAATGACCTTAATTATGCTGGGATTCCCCTTAGGGAAATTAAATACAGCTGAATTATCGTTATCTGCAGACATATCCAAAATCCTTTCTTTTTAATCATTCATTAATAATATCATTGAAAGTACTCTTAAGCTTAGCAAGGAAACTTCCGTTTTTCTTTGCTGCTTCAATACATTCCTGAAGGCTTTCCTGCGCCTCCTTGAGTTTCTCTGAAATATCCGTAGCCTCCTTTATAGCCTGTTTATACTTCTCTTTCCCCGCCAAAACAGATATGCTGTTTGTAAAATCTCCATCAATGACATCCAGAACGACACTGCAGAATTCCTGAGCATCTTTACGTATCTTCTTATCTTTAGGATTTGCAGTTACCGCAATCTTCTTGGCATTTATCTGATCGACAGCCGCACGCATCTTTGATTTCTTATCATTGAGCAACGATATTGCACCAGATTCAGCTTCAGCCTCGGCTTTGGCCGCAGCTATCTTCTTCTGCTTTTCCTCTTCTTTCGCCTGAATATCAAAAATTGAAGGAGTCTCGTTTATATCATCACCGCCACATGGAAGCGAGCCCTCAAGCAATAAAGACAAGAGGACGTTGTTGCGCATGTTATCAAGCTCGATGCCACTCATGCCAGGTTTAATAGAAGGCATATCAGAAGCCTTGGCCATTCTGATCTTGTCGATTTTTGTATGTTCGATAAAAGACTTATCGATATTTTTAAGATTAGCGCCTCCACCAGTAAGTATTATACCGGCCAGGAGCTTATCTCTATACCTCGAATTGATAATCTGGTTATCTACATTTTCAATAATCTCATCAACTCTAGACTTGATGATATTGTGAATCTTATACAAATCAAAAGAACGTCCGTCAGAAATTACAATCTTTTCGGCATCCTTATTGTTGTCAGAGAATTCAGCGTCCAAATCAGGGCAAGCATCGCCATACTTAAGCTTAATATTCTCAGCCTCATCTTCATCAATCTGCAAAGACGCTATATCCTTTGTTATGTTGTTTGCTCCCAAAGGCAAAACGACGAGATGGCGAACTATATTGTTTTTATAAACAACGACCGTTGTCGTCTCGGCACCCAAATCCACCAATGCACATCCGGAACGTTTTTCTGCTTCGCTGAGAATATGATTTCCGAGCTTACATGCAGCAATAAGTTCATCGGCAATTTCCACCTCTGCATTGGCAAAACAGTTATGGATATTCATTCTCAGGGTGTTTCTTGCTATAATATTCAAATACACCCCTTCGACATTAGTCCCCATGACACCTACCGGATCACTGACAGTATTGGCATCTACAAGATATTCCTGCGGAAAGTTGTCGAGAATCTCATAATCCTGATAAGGAATTTCACGGCAATCATCCCTGAGTGAATCTATAATTTCAGATGTGATATAACTTTGCGCCAGCAGATTTCTCTTCACAGAGCACCTGAATGAGCGCAGCGACTGTCCGCTTATGCCCACATAAGCACGTACAATCTTAGTTTTAAGTACAGATTCAAGTTTCTTGATAACATCACCTATACATTGTGTAGTTTTGTCGATATTGTATACTACTCCGCGCTTAATGCACGAAGAAGACTTCACCTGAGCGTATGCCAGAATCTGCATACTGCCGTCACTGTTTTTTTTGCCTGCAACACCCGAGATTCTAGATGAACCCAATTCAATTGCAACAATAAAATCCTTATCTGTAGATGCCATATATTATAGATTTTATTTTTTTGTACAAATTATCTGATTATCGTATTCCAAATTAATCTTCACATATTTATTCCAACCGACCTGTCCCATAGCCTTGCGGTAGAAAGTTTTAAGACGTTTAAGTTTTTTCTCAAACCCCTCCATCTTTCCCATATAGACTATATGCTCTCCGACTCTAGGAACAAGTTCGACGACCCTTTGATGCTCCCTGTCCTTAAAAACATTGATCTGTTCAATCTGGTTATTCCAGAACTCATCGTTCTGAAGATATACTCCGAACGGAACAAGTTCCTTCACTGCATATTTCTTATCAATATCACCTGTTGCAACGACAATGTTGGAAGCAAAGCTCGTATTAGGAATTATTTCACCGTTTGCATCGATGAAGTAGCCATCTTTTCCGGCAGGCATAACATACATCACTGGTGTGCGCTGATAAACTTTTATGCAGAACTTGCCGTCTGAAGCCTTATAACACTCCACGCGTTCTATAAAAGGATTGCGTTTAAGAGCATCCTCTATACTTCTCGTATCAATATCAGCACACTTGCGTCCGACCGGGTAAAGGTTCTGTGATTTAAGCAAGGATTCCACCTTAGCCTTATCAACAAAGTCTGCATTGCCGTTATCCTCGACCTCCAATACGACACCACGGCATATTTCATCCGGGTCAGAACCAGACATTGAGGTCATGGCATACAGCACATATCCAGCCAATGCGACAAACATCACGGCCAGCATCGATATTTTCAGAACCTTCTTAAATTTCATATCACTTGCTATTCAAGATATCCGTTATTTCAGGAACATATTTATCAATGTCACCGGCTCCAAGCAGTACAAGCACGTCAAAATCTTCATTCCTTACAATATCCACGATTTCATCACTCTTACAAAGTCTCTTCTTTACTCCAGGCTTGAGATTATCATATATAAGCTTGCTTGTCACGCCAGGTATCGGTTTCTCACGTGCCGGATAGATATCAGCCAGTATGACTTCATCCATAAGCGAAAGACTATCGGCAAAATCCTTATAGAAATCTCTTGTTCTAGTATAAAGATGCGGTTGGAATATAGCCGTTATCTTACGGTCCTTGTAAAGTTCCCTGACAGATATCGCACTCTGCCTTATTTCCTTCGGATGATGTGCATAATCAGTAAGGAATACATGTTTGTCATTTTTAATCTTAAAGTCAAAACGTCTGTCGACGCCGGTGAAAGAAGCCAATCCGTCTGCCAGCTCCTTGTCCGTTGCACCTGCAAGCTTTGCCAGAGCCATAGCGGCTATACCGTTTTCGATATTAATGCTTACAGGGACACCCAGATTAACATTTTCGATACGTCCTTCCGGGTATACAAAATCAAATCGTATTTCACCGTTTCCGATGCGAATGTTCTCAGCATGGAAATCGCCTGAATCACGTGAATACTCAAACACCCTGACACCTGGTTGCACATCAGGTCTGAGCTCAAGCCCCTTGTGCACAATCAGTGCGCCTCCCGGCTGTATGAGAGAAGTATATTTTCTGAAGCTCTCCAGATAAGCCTCTTTCGTTCCATAAATGTCCAGATGGTCAGGATCTGTAGCAGTAATGACACTTGCATACGGACGAAGCCAGTGAAAAGACCTGTCAAACTCGTCGGCTTCAATAACAACATAGTCACTGCTCTTCGACAAGATATAATTCGTTCCGTAGTTTTTTGTGATTCCGCCAAGAAAGGCATTGCAGTCAACATGCGATTCATGCAGTATATGTGCCACCATTGACGATGTCGTAGTTTTTCCATGTGTACCGGCAACACACAAGCCTTTATGCTTGCATGTCAGAGCACCTAGTACCTGCGCTCTTTTATGAATCTCAAAGCCGTTGTTTCTGAAAAACATGAGTTCCTTATGTTCCTCAGGAATCGCTGGAGTATAGACGACAAGCGTATTATCTTTATCCTTGAAACATTCAGGGATAAGGTCTACATCCTCATCGAAATGGATTTGTGCACCCTCGGCAATAAGTTTGCTTGTAAGTTCGCTTGGCGTTCTGTCATAACCGCCCACATTGTATCCGAAAGCGAGGAAATATCTAACCAAAGCACTCATACCGATGCCTCCGGCTCCGATAAAATATACTGATTTCACGTCATCAAATTCCATATATATGCCTTTCCGACTTTATACAGTCATATACCAACCTGCGGATGCCTGAACGGCAGGCACACCCGACAGGTATTACATTAAATAATTATTTCTTAGAATCTCTAAACTCAAAAGCAAGCTTGCACACCTCATCAGCAATTACATCTGCCGAATTCCTGAATGCCATTCTTCCGGCGTTATCAGCAAGGCTTTTAAGCAAATCTGCGTCATTGACAGTATTTATAGCCATCTCAACCAATTTCTCAGGTGCCTCCGAGTCCTTGAGGAAAAGGGCGGCATTCTTATTTGCCAGTGCCATAGCGTTTTTCGTCTGGTGGTCTTCAGCCACATTTGGAGAAGGTATCAATATTGCCGGCTTGTTCAGTACACACAACTCGGAGATGGAACCCGCTCCAGCGCGCGAAACGACGAGGTCAGCAGCCGAATAAGCATAATCCATATCCGAAATAAAATCCATTACACGCAGATTATCCAAAGGTTTAACCTCCGACATGCGTCTTTTGATTTCTTCGCTGTAATATTTTCCGGTCTGCCATATAAACTGAACATCTGAATTGCGTATTTCGTCCAAATGTCCGAGCACACTCTCGTTCAATGTTCTTGCACCGAGGCTGCCCCCGATTATAAGAACAGTCTTAAGATTCTTATCCAGTCCGAACTTCTCAGAAGCCGCATCTTTCGATATTTTGCTGTCAACGAGACCTTGGCGTACCGGATTACCGGTCAGTACGATTTTCTCTTTAGGGAAGAAACGCTCCATGCCTTCATATGCCACACAGATTTTCCTTGCACTTTTTGCAAGAATCTTGTTTGTAACCCCGGCATAAGAATTCTGCTCCTGTATAAGAGTAGGTATTCCCATACTTCCGGCCATTTTAAGAGTAGGTCCGCTGGCATATCCGCCGACCCCGACGGCAACCATAGGACGGAAATCCTTGATTATCTTTCTGGCCAATCTTTCGCATTTCAAGATTTTCCAGAGCACGATTATATTCTTAAGCATATTTTTCCTGTCAAACCCGGCAATAGGAAGCCCTATTATCTTATATCCGGCGGCAGGAACTCTTTGCATTTCCATTCTGCCTTCAGCTCCGACAAAAAGTATCTCAGCCTGCGGGTGCTTAGCCTTTATGGCATTAGCTATTGATACTGCGGGGAATATATGTCCACCAGTACCACCCCCGCTGACAATCACTCTTAAACTATCATTCTCATCCATTACTTCAAAAATTGAATGTCCCTGATTTGCAAAAATAGGAATAATAACTAAGAATTATCATTTTTCAGGCCATATTTTCTTGGCTATAATATTCCTGAGTCTCATGTTCGGCCTTCTGTTCAGCCGGTTCGTCTTTGGTTTCACTCACCTTGTCGGCATACCGGCTTACACTTAAAATAACACCTATATAAAAGCAGTTTACCATGATAGATGATCCTCCCTTGCTGATAAGAGGCAACGGCTGTCCGGTAACAGGAAACAGTCCGACTGCAACGCCCATGTTCACCACAGCCTGCAGAATCATCATTATGGCAAAGCCCAATACAAGATATGCAGGGAAAAATCTCTGGCACTTGTTGGCAATTCTGCCAGCACGTACCAGCAATGTCACATATAAGAATATGACGAACAAACCTCCGAAAATACCGGTTTCCTCAATTATTATAGAGTAAATGAAGTCTGATTCAGCGTGAGAAAGGAAGTCCCTCTCCACCGAGTTTCCAGTACCCCGCCCAATGATATTCGAGTTTGCCACAGCCATATGCGCATGTGCCACCTGCAGATTTTCAGAAAGGTTGTATGTCGAAACAGAATCAGTAGATTCCGAATGGTCAAGGCGTGTAATAATTCTGTTTTTCCACGTTGTTATACGGTGTCCTTTAGGAATATTGTTCAACGTAGCATTATCAATATTCATTATAGCCACCGAAGCCACAGCAAGAAGAGCAATAATCAGAGCCATTGTCTTTGCAAGCAAATCGATAGGCACACGTCCTATGAACATCATTACCATGACAACAACGAAAAGCATTGCGGCCGTAGAGAAATTCTCAGGAACAATCAGGAGGCATATCACAGACGCCATGCACATTATAATCTTGAAAGCCATAGTCCGTCCGCCCCTCACCGCACCGGTGATGACCTTTGTCTTGCCGTTGACCACAATTTTCAGTTCGCCCTGCGTCTTTGCCAGCACCACAGCCACCGACATTATCAGTGCGGCCTTGCCTATTTCAGAAGGCTGAAACTGTATAAAACCCAGATTCACCCATCTGCTGGCACCGTTTATCGAACCGCCGAATATTGCCGTGTACAGAAGGAGTACAACCGCAATAGGCAACAGGAAAAACGGGAAAAGCATGAACAATTTGCACGGAATCCTGTGCACAATCAATATCACGACCAATCCTGCCAGCAGAAATCCAGCCTGGTTGATCATAGGGTCCCAGTGATTCCCCGAAGTATAGGTAAGGTTACTGGACGCACTGTATACCTCCACAAGAGAAATCATGCAGAGGAAAAAGTAAATCATCCAGACCACCTTATCACCTTTCAGAAAATCAGAAACAGCCTTATTCATCATTTATCCTTTATGAATCATTATAGATTTCTGACACACTCCTTGAACTGTTCACCTCTGTCTTCCATATTCTTGAACAAGTCGAAACTTGCACAACATGGGCTCAAGAGCACACAGCTGCCTGGAGATGCCATCTTGCAGCATTCAGCCACACAATCCTTCATGCACTTGACATCAGCAATAGGCAGTCCGAAACCATCGAAAGCCTCATGAAGTTTTCTGTTGTCGACACCGAGGAATACCAGACCTACACATTTTTCCTTGACAAGGTCAAATATCTCACTGTAATCATTACCCTTGTCCTTACCTCCAAGAATGAGAACTGTAGGCTGAGTCATGCTTTCCAATGCATACCAGCAAGCATTAACATTTGTAGCTTTCGAATCATTCACGAAGTCTACGCCGCGCACACGTGCAACCTTTTCCAGCCTATGTTCTACACCGGCAAAACTGCTCAATCCTTTTCTTATATCTTCCTTGCTTACACCTGCAATATTGGCAGTGATTCCTGCGGCAAGAGAATTATACAGATTATGTTTTCCGCGCAGAGCAAGTTCTTCCTGTTCCATATTGAAAGGCACAGGCTTTTCAATCACATAATTGCCGTCCTCGACATAAGCAATGACGTCGCTGCTCTTGAATTCAGAAAAAGCATACATCTGCGATTTAAGGTGATACTTCTCCAGCTCAGCCTTCACGATAGGGTCGTCATTCCAGAAAACGAAAGCGTCCTTCTCAGTCTGGTTTCTTGTGATACGCATTTTTGCATCAACATAATTCTGCATCTTGTAGCCATATCTGTCGAGATGGTCAGGCGTTATATTAAGCAATACAGCAATATCAGCCTTGAAGTCATACATGTCGTCCAACTGGAAGCTGCTCAATTCTATCACATAATATTCGTGATTTTCCTCAGCAACCTGCAAAGCCAGGCTTCGTCCTATATTGCCGGCCAGACCGACATTATATCCTGCCGATTTCAGTATATAATAAATAAGCGAAGTTGTTGTAGTCTTGCCGTTGCTGCCTGTGATACAAATCATCTTTGCATCTGTATACCTGCCTGCAAACTCTATTTCAGAGATAACAGGTATATTACGTTTTTTCAGTTCCAGCACCATCGGAGCATCCTCCGGTATACCAGGACTCTTGATAACCTCATCGGCATTCAGGATAAGCTCTTCTGTGTGGTGTCCTTCCTCCCACTTTATAGAATGTTCATCCAACAGACTCTTATATTTGTCCTTTATACCGGACATATCCGAAACAAAGACATCGAAACCCTTGGCTTTGGCGAGCACAGCCGCACCGGCTCCGCTTTCTCCTGCGCCCAAAACTACAATTCTGCTCATATCGTTTGATTTTATTACATACAAAGTTAAAAACTCCGGTTTCTTCCACCACGTATTAAACCCAGCGGAAACACTATCTGATCTTAAGCGTTATTATGCAAAACGCCGCTAGAAGTATTGTTGCAATCCAGAACCTAACAGTAATCATGTTCTCATGCAGACCATTTCTAGGTATCTTTATCAAATACTTGAAATTCGGCTGTAGCTGCGAAGGCAATACTCTGAAATGGTCATGGAAAGGAGCACGCTTGAACACCCTCAGTTTAAGTCCGCGCTTGTTTCCATATCTGGCGTAAGCTATCTGCAAAATAACAGACAAGCTTTCCATAAGAAATACGCCGCAAAGTATAGGCAGAAGCAATTCCTTGTGGATTATTATCGCGGCAACTGCAATCACTCCGCCGATAGACAAACTTCCCGTGTCGCCCATAAAGACCTTTGCCGGATAGGCATTATACCACAAGAAACCTATCAACGCACCTACGAATCCGCACAGGAACACCATCACCTCTTCACTTCCGGGTATATACATGACATTGAGATAACTAGCCATCGCTATATGTCCGGAAACATAAGCAAAAATACCCAACGTCACTCCTATTATCGCCGAATTGCCTGCAGCCATACCATCCATACCGTCATTGAGATTTGCTCCGTTGGAAACAGCCGTTATGACGAATATGGTAACAATGACAAACAATATCCATCCGCATGCACGCTTAACCTTGCCGTTCTTTATGAAATTGAATGCCGAATAGTAATCAAGATTATTATTCTTGACAAAAGGAACTGTCGTAACAGTAGACTTTCTAGCTTCGCTCTTGTGGTAAACCACCTCCGAACCCGAATATTTCTGAACGACATTTTCTCTGACGACAGCATCGGGACTCTGCCAGAGGGCCAATCCGATAGCACATCCCAGAACAATCTGTCCGGCCAGCTTTACTATCGGCTTCATACCATCTTTGTTGCCACGCAGCTTAATCATGTCATCAATGAAGCCCAACAATCCGAACCACAATATAGTGACCAGAAGCAATATGGTATAAATATTGTCCAGACGTCCCAAAAGAAGCGAAGGCACAACGACAGCGGCTACAATAATCACGCCACCCATCGACGGCACACCTTTCTTCAGCACACCATACGGGTCAGTCTGCTCATCTCTGGCCGATTCGATATGATGATTGCGCTTCATATAATTTATGAAGTATTTACCGGCAATTGAAGATATCAGCAAAGCCAATATCAGCGACGCCAACGACCTGAAAGACACGTAGGCAAACATTCTGGCTCCTGGAAACTGAATCTGTTCCAGATACTGCGACAAAGCGTACAACATTTCTAAAATCTTTATTATATATATGTATTCCTACTAATCCATGAACTCTCTTACGACCTCTTTATCATCAAAGTGATGCTTAACGCCCTTCACCTCCTGATAATCCTCGTGTCCCTTTCCGGCAATAAGTATGACATCATCCTTCTGCGCCATCATGCAGGCCGTACGGATAGCCTCGCGTCTGTCGACAATTGCAACAACCTTCTTCATCTGTTCCTTGTCCAATCCGGCAAGCATATCGTCGATTATAGCCTGAGGCTCCTCGAATCTAGGATTATCGCTGGTTATAATAACCTTGTCGCTCTGCTTCACGGCCTCCTGAGCCATAAGAGGTCTCTTGCCCTTATCTCTGTTTCCACCGGCACCGCACACAGTTATCACGTGTCCCTTGCCTTCAAGCACGCCATGTATAGCGTTGAGCACATTCTCAAGAGCATCCGGAGTATGCGCATAGTCCACAATGGCCGTGTAGCCTGAAGGTGAGCGTAAAGCCTCGAAACGTCCTGAAACAGGGTGAAGCGTGCTCATCGTTACAAGTATCTCGTCGGCACTCTTACCCAGCATTCTTGCAGCACCATAAACAGCAAGCAGATTCGACACATTGAATTTACCGATGAAATGTACGCCGACCTCCTTGCCGTCAATCTCAAGATACATGCCTTCAAAATGACATTCTATAATCTTGGCCTTGAAATCAGCAGGACGGGCCACAGAATAAGTTTTGACAACAGCCTTTGTGTTCTGCACCATCACCATACCGTTCTTGTCGTCGACATTCGTAATGGCAAAAGCATCAGAAGGAAGATTGTCGAAAAACAACTTCTTGGCTTTTATATAATTCTCAAAAGTCTTATGATAATCCAGATGGTCGCGCGTGATATTTGTAAATATGCCTCCGGCAAACTTAAGACCGCCTATTCGATTCTGTACGATAGAATGCGAACTAACCTCCATGAAAGCATATTCGCATCCGGCATCAACCATATCGGCAAGGAGGCTGTTGAGCGTAATTGGATCAGGAGTTGTATGTTCTGTCTTTATGGCCTTATCATCGACATAATTTACTACAGTAGAAATCAGTCCGCACTTGTAACCGAACTTGCGGAACATTTCATACAGAACCGTAGCAGTAGTTGTCTTTCCGTTGGTACCTGTGACGCCGACAAGCTTCAGCTTCGACGAAGGATTTCCATAAAAAGAAGAAGCAAGCTGACCAACAATGAAGCCGCTGTCCTTCACACGGACAAATGTAACATTCTCCGGCATCTCTTCAGGAAAACGCTCACAGACCACAGCCACAGCCCCGGCCTTTACGGCCGACGGAATATAGTTGTGGCCATCAGCTGCCGTTCCTACAACAGCAATAAACAAATGCCCCTCGCCAGCTTTACGCGAGTCGATATCTACTTCATTTATCTCAACCGAAGTACTGCCCTTGATCTCAAGTACCTCTACCTCCTTTATTATCTCACTCAGTTTCATATTGCAAATATTTTTTAATACAACAAGAAATTCAAAAGAAATGTTTTATATGATACAAATGTTAAAGCCATTTCACTTCAAATGAAGCACGACCGTCGAACCGGCGACAACCTTTGAACCGGCAGGAACGCTTTGTTCTCTGACCTTGCCGACTCCGACAATTCTGACCTTCACGCCTCGGCTCTCAAGAGCGTATACGGCATCACGGGCTCCCATGCCCTTCAAGTCAGGAATATATTTATCGTCAAGACTGACACGGTTGAAGCTTACAGCCGTTCCGTCAATCGAAGCAGTACCCCAAAGATTACCGCCGTCCATATCGACAGAAGAAGGAATCTTCAAATCCTCAAGTACACGTCTCGCCGCAGCTATATCGCCATTCTTTACATCCGGGACAAACACGGACAACGAATCTCTTGCCATCGAGATGTCGGTAGTAACCCTCTTGGCAAAAACTCTTTCGGCAATTTTTGCAAATACCGAACCGGCCATCGTTCCGCCAGACGCAGGAAGGCCGGATTTTCTTATTGCAACAATACAAGTGTATTGAGGATCATCGGAAGGATAATATCCGCAGAAACTTACAAGATACTCTCTCTTTCCGTTCTTATATCCCACCTTGCCCTGCGAGACCTGTGCTGTACCGGTTTTTCCGGAGACCTTGAAATGAGGATTTCCGGCACGCTTTCCAAGGCCCTCGCTTACTACCTTTTCAAGAATATATCTTATATCCTTCAAAGTCGACTCCTTGCAGATTTTCTCTTTAAGGACCTCAACAGGAAATTCTTCTATCACCTCACCGTCTTTCTGTACAGCCTTTACAAGCCTAGGCTTCACCATTTTGCCGTTGTTGGCAATGGCGTTGTAGAATGTGACAGTAGAAATAGGAGGAATCTGTGTCTCATATCCTATCGACATCCACGGAAGCGCTGTAGCCGACCAATTATCCTTGTTCGGACGTCTTATCACAGGGTCGGCCATACCTACAAACGGCAATCCGAGATGCTGTCCCATACCGACACGATACAATCCGTCGACAAACTTCTCCGGCTCATCGTGATAGTGTTCGTCAATGAGACGGCTGACACCGATATTAGAGGAATACATCAAAACCTCCGGTACAGACAAGACCTGATAACCGCCTCGGCTCCAGTTGTGGTCTTTCATAAGACTGCCGTGCATATTGTAAACACCGCATCCGGTGTCAACATGATCGTTTATAGTGATTTTACCGTCATCCAATGCCACCATGATAGATGCAGTCTTAAAAGTAGAGCCTGGCTCCATAAGCGAAGCAAGCGCATAGTTGCGCGCTTCGTAATAATTGCCGTCATCATATCTCTGAAGGTTCACAATAGCCTTGACATCTCCAGTCTTGACTTCCATCAACACGACGACACCCATTGAAGCATTCAACTGCCTAAGTTCATCTTCAAGAGCACTTTCGCAGATATCCTGCATATTTACATCGATGGTCGTGACAATATCATAACCGTCCTGGGGTTCCTGGTCCATGATGTCCAGATACTTCTGACGTACTTTCTTTCTGTGCCGTCTGCCATCCTTACCCCTCAAAAGCGAATCGTAGGCAAGCTCCAGTCCAGATCTGGCTGAATCCTTTGCTCCGTACATTTCTCCGAGAGTTCTTGCAGCCAACGAACCGAAAGGCTTCTTACGGTTGTTACGTTCCTCAACAATAAGTCCGCTGATGTTTCTGTTTGGCATATTGAACAAAGGAAGCTTCTTTATTTCGTTCAGCTGTATATATGTTATACGCCAAGGATATATCGGATAATACCGGCTTCTGATTTTCCGTCCGTGTTCAAGACGCTTACGGAACTCGGCCGCTGTCATCGAAGGAATAATCTTATGCAAACCATCACATATAGAATCCATTTTTTCAACCAATATGGAATCCTTGATGGAATCTCCGGCAACAAAGTCCATATATATCTTATAGTCAGGCAAACTGCTTGCAAGGAGCTGTCCGTCGGCAGAAAGGATATTTCCGCGGTTAGGCTTCTCCACAAGGCTGTCAGACACATACACCTCTGACAATTTGTTCCAGAAGTCACGTTTCACAGTCATCGTGTAGACAGTCTGTCCGAGTATGCACACGCAGACAATCATCACGACGATGAGAACTGCTGTAAATCGTCCAGATATGTATTTCTTGTCAAACTTCATTTTACCAACCTTTCGTCAAATATTGTTCATCATTGTTCCTCTTCACTGCTGTCTTCACTTTCCGCATCATTCTTTATCAGGAACGGCGGGGTGGTTGGATCGCTTAGTGTACTGTCCTGCGTTGCACGCAGATATTTCTCTATATTGGACTGCCTGCTCAAATTCAGCAGTTCGCTCGATTCTGTAAGCGAGTTGTACTTTACGTCCTGCAGTTTCTTACGAAGATTATCAATTTCTATTATGTCCTGCTGACTAGAATATCTGTTTGCAGTATAAAGAATCATAAGTGCAAAAACAAATATGAACCACGGAATCTGCCTCTTGAAGAATTTGCTCTGAAGAATGTCGCCTCCGAATATGGTCTTGATGGAAATCTCGCCCATATCGTCTTCATCATCTTCATCCGTAAAACGCCGAATGGCTTTTATGGCATCATCCTTATCTTTCTGATATGCCACTTCATCGGCATCATGCGGTTCCTGCAGCTCGTCATTGTCGACAACCTCCTCACGCGTGTCAGCCTCATTGATTTTGCTTGTCTTTTCTTCCGATTCCATGTCAATTCCTTTCTGCAATTCTTAATTTAGCACTTCTCGAACGCGGATTACGTTCCTGCTCTTCGGCATCCGGCACGATAACCTTGTTGTTTACCAATCTGAACGGCGATTCCGACCTGCCGAAGAAATCCTTTTCCACCTTACCTTCAGCATTTCCGCTTTTCATGACATTCTTCACCATTCTATCCTCAAGCGAATGGTAGGTAATCACTACAAGACGGCCTCCTGGCTTAAGAAGCTGCGTAGCGGCTGAGAGCATCTCTTTCAGAGCATCCATCTCATGATTCACCTCTATCCGCAGAGCCTGGAACACCTTTGCAAAATCCTTTTTCTCACGTTCCTTAGGAAAGTACGGTTTTATTACATTCAAGAAATCCTCGATTTTCACAATCGGATGCTCGGCGCGTTCACGGACCAATGCCGAAGCAAGTTTTCGTGAATTCGACAGCTCGCCATAAAGATATAACACGTCGGCCAACCTCTTCTCGTCATAGTTGTTGACAACATCGGCCGCGGTCATCCCCGAGCGCCTGTTCATCCGCATATCCAGATTTCCGCTGAAACGGAACGAGAAGCCGCGCTCCGAATCATCAAAATGATGAGACGAGACGCCCAAGTCGGCCAAAATTCCGTCGACCTTCTCAACGCCATAATATTTCATGAAGTTCTTAAGGTAGCGGAAGTTGCTTCTGACGAAAGTAAAGTTCTTATCATCTGAAGCATTTTTCTCAGCATCCTCATCCTGATCAAAGCCATACAGATGGCCACCGCCCTCCTTGATACGTGAAAGTATCTCACGGCTGTGTCCGCCACCGCCATAAGTCACATCAACGTATATTCCTCCAGGAACGATGTTCAACCCGTCGACGCTCTCCTTGAGAAGCACCGGAACGTGATATGTTTGATTGCTATCCATAGCCCAAATGCCAGTTGTATAAGTGATTAATTAATGTCATTCTGTTCCGGAGCGGCACCGTCAATCGGCAATCCCTGCATCACGCGTTCCAAATCAGCGCCAAGAAGGTCGTCGCTGGAAAGAAGCTGTTCGCACCTTGCACGGTCCCATACTTCTATATGGTCATCAACAGCCAAGAAACGTACGTCCGACTCTATGCCGGCAAAGGATAACTTCCGCTTTGAAATCAGAAAACGTCCATTTCCGTCAAGCTCCACTATTTCGGCCTCAGCGGCGAAACGGCGTAATATGCTCTGATGCTCGCCATTCCAACGGCTCAAGCGAGAGCGCAGGGAATCAAGCATCGAAACCCAGAGACTCTCCGGATAAAGGACCAGACAGCGCTGGAACAGGTCTGGGCGCAGAATCAGACGTGTTTCTCCTTCCGACTCCATAACCTTGCGGAACTGAGCCGGCAGAAAAACTCGGCCTTTCGAGTCAGCCTTAGCCGGATAATCGCCGATAAAACGCATAATTTTCCTTACTGTCGTTATAATTTGGCATCAAAGATACATATTCCACCACATTTCCCCACACAAAACCACAAATATTTTCAATTTACTTTTCAACAGCAATGTTCATAAATCTATCTGCCTGTATCATAAGAAGTTCTATCGAGAAGATTAAAGTGTAGGTCAAATTACAAAAATAGGCGAATCCACCGAAGAATAACGGCTTTGGAAGCCTGTGCCGAATGTATTTACCGACATAACGGCCGGCCCTTCCGGGGAGTGGAGATTTGTGTGGCTGTAAACGCACACAAACGCCTGCAACAAATATTTCGGGCGCCCGGAGCAACATCTCCGAGCGCCCGAAAATCATAAAGCGAGCCCTCACAGCCGCGCACGCATCAACAGACAACCGGACACCGCATAAAAGATACAGGACACATATTCGCCACAAGACATCAGAGTGCGCCCAATATTACACTGTTGGCCTCATCTATCCTAGACGCTTCTATCGACGCCAGATAAATACGTGTCGTAGTATCTGAGTCATGCCCCATGCCCTCACTGATGACCGAAAGCGGAATGTCCCTGCTCTTTGCCGCGCTTGCCCACGAATGCCTTGCAACATACATCGTGAGCGGATGCAGAAACCCCATCATATGTCCAAGACAATTCAACTTATTATTTATTCTCCACTGGCATCTACGATACTGCAGCCTCTCATCGCCCATTCCCTTATGGACTATAGGCAGCAAATAAGGACCTTCGGAGCGATAATTGTCAACGATATCCTGCATACACTTTTCCCATCGTATGTCGAGTTTCTGTCCCGTTTTACGCCTGCAGTACGAAAGGACGCCGCCGGACAAATCACTTTTCCTAAGGAAAGACATATCAATGAACGACATCCCACGTGTGTAAAAGCTGAACATGAACATGTCACGTGCAAATGCCAGCTCAGGCTTATCAGAAAGCTCCTTCATCTTAATACGCTTAATGTCGTCAATCGACAAAGCCCGCTTCACTGTACGAGCTATTCCCGTATAGACCTTTTTGAACGGATGCATCTGTTCCACCAATCCCTCATCTACAGCTCTATTATATACAGCTCGCATTATTCTCATATAAAAAGAAATGGTGTTAAGTCCGACTCCAGAATTTTTCAGGAAATGTTCGTATTCGCTCATCAACCTTTGATCAATTTCATCAACAGACACATCTTTGTTGTTCATAAAACGCATAAAACTATTATAAGTAGATGTATACGTCTCGCATGTCCGCATACGCCTCATAGACTTAAGCTGAACAATCTGTTCTCTCATAAAAAGTCCAAAAGAGCGTCTGCTGCAATAATCGGCAAAATGTACAATGATATCCTCGACCTCATAAGGCATGATGTTCTGTTCAAGCATCGCTATGATGCTTTTCAGACGTTTCATATCGTTTTCCACTTTTTTCCCGACATCTGCAAGGTAAGCATAGCGCTGAACATCTATGCCTCGGACATCCAGTTTCTCCGTTCTCAAGTTCCATTCATGTGAATAGATTTTGTAATCAGTTTCGATAATCCTAACTACACCTTCATGTACCACCTGATACAACAAGGTGCCGACGTTTCCATCCGGACACAGCAGATGGAACTTCACTTTGATTGTTGCCATAAATAGAATATTGTTTAAGATTAAGAAATAAAAGCCGGCAGACAAAGCCGGATAACGTATAGACATATCATATGTAAAAAGACACTTTAGCCTGTAAACTTGCCGCAAAAACGCCTAAATCCATGACAAAAACATGTTTTTGCGCCAAAAAGGGTGATAAATCATAATAAAAGTTTGCAATATTTGAAGAAAGAACTAATTTTGCAACGTCACCTTTATATAGAACAGAGATATGACCATATACACAACATACAACGTTTTCTATATGACCATGACCATGTGGCATACAACAGGCACAACCCTTAGGGGTTAGGCTAGAGTGTATATGGCGTTTCTACGAGAACCGCGTCTGCAGGATGCAGACAAAACCAATCTTTCATTTTTATTATTCTAACAAACTTGGGGACAGACAATACTGTTTCCACTGCCACGGCAACATAACCGTATGCAAAAAAACAATCCACATCCATGAAAGTAATGAAGTTTGGCGGAACTTCCGTTGGTTCCGCAGAGAGCATTCTCAATCTGAAGAAAATAGTTGAAGCATGTGAAGAACCAGTCATTGTTGTAGTATCTGCACTTGGAGGCATTACCGACAAGCTTATCAACACATCCAAACTGGCGCAGGCAGGTGACAAAAAGTATCTGGATTCATATAATGAAATGGCAGAACGCCACCACAAGTTCATCGACGACATCATAAAAGACCCTAAAAAGAAAGAGACGCTGCTGAAAAAGGTTGACGCCATGCTGGATGAACTGAAGAGCCTCTTCCAGGGTGTATACCTCATAAAGGAATCTTCGCCAAAGACATCGAATGCCATAGTCAGCTACGGAGAAAGAATTTCATCGAACATCGCGGCAACACTCATAAACGATGCCAAATGGTACGACTCGCTGAAATTCATAAAGACCACAAAGAAGAAGAACGGCAAAAACATGCTTGACGCCGAACTGACAAACAAGCTCGTAGAAGAGACATTCAAGGACTTCGGCAAAGAAGAGCAGGTCGCTCTAGTTCCAGGATTCATTTCTACAGATGTACAGACCGGAGAAATCACCAACCTCGGACGCGGAGGTTCCGACTATACAGCAAGTATAATAGCTGCGGCACTGGATGCCGACGTTCTAGAAATATGGACTGATGTAGACGGATTCATGACAGCCGACCCTAGAGTCATCAACAATGCATACACCATCGACAAACTGAGCTATGTGGAAGCCATGGAGCTCTGCAACTTCGGTGCAAAAGTGGTCTATCCGCCTACAATATACCCTGTATGCATAAAAAACATTCCTATCCTCATAAAGAACACGTTCAACCCGAGCGCAAAAGGAACTATAATACAGCAGAACTGCGATGAGGAATCACGTGCCATCAAAGGTATATCGTCAATCAACGACACAAGCCTCATCACTGTGGCCGGACTCTCGATGGTTGGTGTCATCGGTGTGAACAGACGAATATTCACAGCTCTGGCAAACAACGGCATCAGCGTGTTCTTGGTGAGCCAGGCTTCTTCAGAAAACAGTACATCAATAGGTGTAAGAAGCGAAGATGCCGAACTTGCCTGCAAGGTGCTGAACGAAGAATTTGCCAAGGAAATCGAAATGGGAGCCATGTTCAACATGTCGCTCGAAAGCAATCTGGCAACAGTGGCCATCGTCGGTGAAAACATGAAACACACTCCAGGCATCGCAGGAAAGCTCTTCGGTACACTCGGACGAAACGGAATAAATGTAATTGCATGTGCACAAGGTGCATCGGAAACCAACATTTCTTTCGTAGTAGACAAGAAATCGCTTCGTAAAACCCTTAATGTCATCCATGACAGTTTTTTTCTCTCTGAGTACCAAGTTCTGAACTTGTTCATCTGCGGAATTGGTACTGTAGGAGGAAGCTTGCTTGAACAGATAGCAAGTCAGAGAGAGAAGTTGATGAAAGAAAAAGGACTCAAGCTCAACGTTGTCGGAATTGCGAGCGGACACTATGCAATGTTTGACAGAGAGGGACTCGAACTGGACAACTACCGCGAGAAGCTGATGCAAAGCGAACCAAGCAACACCGAGAGACTGAAGAAGGAAGTGATAGGAATGAACATCTTCAACTCCGTATTCGTCGACTGCACGGCGAGCGCTGAAGTTGCAGCACTGTATCAGGAATTTTTCGAGCATAATATATCAGTTGTCGCCGCCAACAAGAATGCAGCTTCATCGCCCTACGAAAACTACGAGAAGCTGAAACGGACGGCCAGAAAACGCGGAGTGAAATATTTGTTCGAAACAAACGTGGGTGCAGGACTGCCTATCATCAACACAATAAACGACCTGGTAGCCAGCGGTGACAAGATTCAGAAAATCGAAGCCGTACTCAGCGGAACACTTAACTTCATATTCAACACCATAAGTGCCGACATACCTTTCAGCAAGGCTGTGAAGATGGCGCACGAGGGCGGATACACAGAACCGGACCCAAGAATAGACCTCAGCGGAATAGACGTAATACGCAAGCTCGTCATCCTCTCCCGCGAAGCCGGATACAGGGTCAACAAGGAAGACGTAAAGAGCAGTCCGCTTATCCCGGAAGAATTCATGCAGGGAACAGTGGAGGACTTCTGGAAGAAGTTGCCTCAGATTGACGAATGCATCGAAAAGAAACGCAAAGAGCTGGAGAAATGCGGGAAACGATGGAGATGCGTGGCCAAAATGGACAATGGCGAGACATCAGTAGAAATGGCTGAAGTATCTTCAAACCATCCGTTCTACAACCTTGAGGGAAGCAACAACGTGATTCTCATTACAACTGAACGCTACCACAAATACCCGATGCTCATACAGGGATACGGTGCCGGAGCAAGCGTAACAGCAGCCGGAGTATTTGCCGACATAATGAGTATAGCCAACATTTAAAGAGAAAGGATACACGATGAAACACATTATAATCCTTGGCGATGGCATGGCCGACTGGCCTGCCGAAAATCTGGGCAACAAGACCTTGCTCCAGTATGCCGACACTCCATACATGGATATGCTGGCCAAGAAAGGAAGGACTGGAATGCTGAAAACCGTTCCAGACGGATTCCACCCCGGAAGCGAAGTGGCCAACTCTTCAATCCTCGGTTACGACCAGGAAAAGGTGTATGAAGGACGCGGTCCGTTAGAGGCCGCAAGCATAGGCGTGGAACTGGCTCCGGACGATATGGCAATAAGATGCAACCTGATTTGCATCGAAGGCGACAAGATAAAGAACCACTCTGCCGGACACCTGACGACGGAAGAGGCTGACGTACTCATAAAATTTCTTGACGAGAAACTGGGCAACGACAAAGTGCATTTCTATACAGGAGTGCAGTATAGGCATCTGCTGGTCATAAAAGGAGGCGACAAACGCATACACTGCGTTCCTCCGCACGATGTTCCGGGACAGCCGTTCAAACCACTGCTGGCAAAGCCCGAGGTTCCGGAAGCCAAGGCTACAGCAGACCTGATAAACGAACTTATAGCAAAATCGCAGGAACTGCTGAAAGACCATCCGCTAAACAGACAAAGGATGGCTGAAGGCAAAGACCCGGCAAACAGCATCTGGCCATGGGCCGGAGGATACAGGCCGAAGATGGTTCCTCTCACGACAACATATCCGCAAATCAAGAAAGGAGCCGTAATCACGGCTGTCGACCTGATACGAGGCATAGGCCACTACGCAGGACTGAGATGCATAAATGTTGAAGGTGCAACCGGACTGGCCGACACCAACTACGAGGGCAAGGCGAAGGCGGCGATAGAAGCGCTGAAGACCGACGATTTCGTATACCTGCACATCGAAGCCAGCGACGAAGCCGGACATGACGGCGACCAGAAACTGAAGCTGCAGACCATAGAAAACCTCGACCGCAGAGCTATCGGGCCTATATGGGAAGAGATAAGCCGGTGGGACGAGCCGGTGGCAATAGCCGTTCTGCCCGACCACCCTACTCCAATAAAACTGCGTACGCACACCAACGAACCTGTTCCGTTCCTCATATACGCCCCAGGCATAGAGGCCGACAGCGTGGAGACATTCGACGAAGAGGCTTGCCGAAACGGCGGATACGGTTTTCTGGAGAAAGACGGTTTCATAAGAGAGTTCATGAAGTTCTAATGATTAATACTCAAACTATACTACTATGAAATATTACAGTACAAACGGCAAAGCACCTGAAGCAGACCTGCATAAGGCTGTCGTGAAGGGATTGGCAGAAGACAAAGGATTGTACATGCCGGAGACCCTGAAGAAACTTCCTCAGGACTTCTTTGACAACATACAGGACATGAGCTTCCAGGAAATATCATATAAAGTGGCTGATGCATACTTCGGTGAGGACGTTCCGGCAGACACACTGAAGAAAATAGTGTATGACACACTTTCATTCGACTGTCCGACAGTGAAAGTCAACGACAAAATATATTCTCTTGAACTGTTCCACGGTCCTACACTGGCATTCAAGGATGTCGGTGCACGATTCATGGCGCGTCTGCTCGGTCACTTCATAAGCCAGGAAGGCAAGGAGCAGGTGAATGTGCTCGTTGCGACTTCGGGCGACACAGGTTCGGCTGTAGCAAACGGATTCCTCGGCGTTGAAGGCATACATGTATATGTGCTTTATCCTAAAGGCAAAGTAAGCGCGATACAGGAGTGCCAATTCACGACACTGGGCAAGAACATCACAGCTGTCGAGGTAGACGGCGTGTTCGACGATTGCCAGGCACTGGTGAAATCGGCATTCATGGACAGTGACCTCAACAAGCACATGAAACTGACATCGGCCAACTCAATCAACGTGGCCAGATTCCTGCCACAGTCGTTCTACTACTTCTATGCATATGCGCAGATGAAAAAGATTGGACTAGCAGACAATCTCGTCGTATGCGTTCCAAGCGGCAACTTCGGCAACATCACGTCTGGACTCTTTGCTAAAAAGATGGGACTTCCTATAAAGAGATTCATTGCCGCAAACAATGCCAACGATATTTTCTATAAATATCTGCAGACGGGCGTATACGAGCCGAAGGCATCGGTACAGACCATTGCGAATGCCATGGACGTGGGCGATCCGAGCAACTTCGCAAGAATTCTGGATTTGTATAAAAACGACCACGATGCAATATGTGCAGACGTAAGCGGTGCTACATTCACAGATAAGCAGATTGCTGAAACTATCAAGGAGGTATCGGACAAATACGGATACATCTGCGACCCGCACGGCGCATGCGGCTACAGAGCACTCGAGGAAGGACTTGCAGACGGTGAAACCGGAGTATTCCTGGAAACTGCTCATCCTGCCAAATTCAAGAATACCGTAGAAGCTATAATCGGACACGAGATAGATTTGCCACAGAAACTGGCAGAATTCATGAAGGGTACAAAACAGAGCATACAGATGCCGAAAGACTTTGAAGACTTCAAGAAATTCCTTATGTCAAGATAATACATCACTCCTATATCGGTTCAAAAGCGGACGGGCAAATATGCCATGTCCGCTTTTTCTTTAAACAAGAATCGCAAAATGCCTGACTTATATAGGATATGTAATAAAGATAAAATGCCAACAAATGGAAGGAATTAAAAAATATTCGTATTTTTGGCAATACATAACTTCCGTATGCTTTGTGCATATGCTGCACAAACACTGCAAATTGCAATTCAACAAAAACAACAAGATATTTGTTAAACTATAAAAAGATGGGGAAATCGATGTCTTCCAGAACAATGAAGAAAAACAGAAAAGACAGAAATCTACTACGCAAGATTTTGCTGGTACTGATAACTGCCACCGCTATCGTATACTTTATGCCACGTGACGCAAAGTTCAACTATACATACGATGTCAACAAACCGTGGCGGTACGGGCAACTGATAGCAACATTCAAATTTCCAGTGTACAAGAACGATTCTGTTGTAAAACAGGAACGCGACAGCATCATGAGATTTTACCAGCCGTACTACCAAACAGACGAAAATGTTTACAACGGACTGCTGAACCAGCTGAAAGCCAAATCTTCGAAAAACAAGAATGCCAACGTACATAAATATATTCAGAAGGCATCGCTTGTGCTGGATACGATATATTCTCACGGCATAATAGATGTTGAAGAATACAACAATATGACTGCCAGAAAAATTACCGGCATCATGGTCATAAACGGCAATATGGCCACTCCCAAGCGCCTTAAAGACATATATACAACAAGAACGGCCTATGAACATCTGATAAGACTGGATACAAGCAGGCAATACAGGTTCCTGATGCAGGACATAAACATCATAGACTACATACAGCCGAGCCTGAAACTCGACAAGAAAAAGTCTGAGGCTTCAGAGAAATATCTGTTATCTAGCATCTCTGATGCAAGCGGAGTGGTACAGAGCGGAGAAAAGATTATTGACCGAGGCGAAATAGTTACTCCTAAAATATACAACATCCTAAATTCGCTGAAAAAAGAATCGGAACAGCATTCCGACAGCAATCTCATACCTTACATGCTGTTCGGACAGATTGCTTCTGTACTGGTGCTGCTCACAATTCTTATAATATTCCTTACGCTGTTCAGAAACGACTATCTGGACAACTTGAGAAGTTCTATACTGCCGTTTTCGCTTGTGGCATTCTTCTCCATCATGGCATCGCTGATGGTGTCGAACAATTTCATGAATGTGTTTACACTGCCGTGTGCCATGCTACCGATTATAATACGAGTCTTCATGGATTCAAGAACAGCGTTCACTACGCATACGATAACTGTATTGATAATATCGCTGACAATTCCTGATTCGTTCGTATTCATATTCCTGCAGCTTACAACCGGAATGATTGCCATACAAAACCTCAGAGAGCTGTCGCAACGCTCACAAATCATAAGAACGGCGTTCTTCATCACTGTGACTTATCTGGTAATGTACACGTCGTTTGAACTTATACATGAAAACGATATCATGAAGATAAACAGAAACATGTATTTGTACTTCTGCATCAACGGCATATTGCTGATGTTTACATATCCCTTGCTGTGGATGCTGGAAAAAATGTTCGGTTTCACTTCCGATGTGACTTTGGTAGAATTGTCCAACACAAACAATGAACTGCTTCAAAGAATGTCTGAGATAGCCCCAGGAACGTTTCAGCATTCACTGCAGGTGGCAAACCTCGCTTCGGAGGTCGCCAAACGAATAGATGCAAAATCACAGCTAGTAAGAACCGGCGCACTCTACCATGACATAGGCAAGATTGAAAGACCTGCCTACTTTACTGAAAACCAAGCAGGAATAAATCCGCACAAGAGACTCACTCCTATAAAAAGTGCTGAGGTCATCATTGCTCATGTGAAAAACGGACTGGCTCTTGCCGAAAAATACAACCTGCCTCAGACTATCAGGAATTTCATCTCTACACATCACGGAAGAGGCAAGGCCAAGTACTTCTACATAACATACAAAAATGAACATCCGGATGAGGAGATTGATGAAGAATTATTCACTTATCCTGGCCCGAATCCTACTACCAAGGAAGAAGCCATATTAATGATGACAGACTCTGTGGAAGCGGCATCAAGAAGCCTCAAGGAATACAATGAGGAGAGCATCAGCAACCTTGTCGACAGAATCATTGACGGACAAATGGCCGACGGCGCATTCAAGGAGTGCGACATCACGTTCAAGGAAATTGCAATAGCTAAATCTGTACTTAAAGAGAAGCTTAAGACAATATACCACACAAGAATTACTTATCCTGAACTGTCGCAGAATAAAGAAAACGAGGAGAAAACTCAGACAGAAGGAACAAACAACAATTCATAAGATTATTAACCTTTAAAAAAGAAGCAAAATGAAGAAGTTTTTCAACATCATGCTGATAATGGTTGCTTTGACCGTTGCAGCACCGGCGAGTGCACAAATACAGTTTGGTGTAAAGGCTGGACTCAATATCACCAAAGCCAGCCTCTCAAAAGGAGCACTGTCGGCAGATAACCGTGCAGGATTCTTTATAGGTCCGACAGTAGAGGCAACAATACCGCTCATCGGCCTTGGACTGGATGCATCATTGCTGTACGACAACAAGCAGATAAAAGTTTCTGATGAAAGCGGTACATATGGATACTCGGAAACATTGAACTACATCGACATACCAATCAACATCAAATACAGCCTTGGATTGGGAAGCCTGGCAAGCGTTTATATCGCAACTGGTCCTCAGTTCTCCTTCAACCTTGACGGCAAGAATATTTTTGAACAATCATATACATTGAAGAGTTCAGAATTCAGCTGGAATGTCGGTGCGGGCGTAAAACTGCTTTCACATCTACAGATAGGATACAACTACAACATCGGTATTGGAAAAACTGCTGAAATCAACAATTTAGGCGATGTCATAGGTGAAGCTTACAATAAATCATTCAAGAGCAACACTCATCAGATTTCACTCACTTATATGTTCTAAGATTGTTATAATCAAACAAGATACAGGCTCTGCCGGGAATACACAAACCGCCAGAGCCTGTGCTTGTCTTATACAGAATATCTATAATTCGTTTCTAACAAGAGGAATTACAATAGAATCATACTCCATAACGTATTTTCCGTTGATATACATAATTTCCCAAGGATAAATTGATTTAAGCACTTTCTTGAATTCCTGTATTACCGGATGATTTTCATCATCTATGTCAATGCCCGCACTATGACATACAGCATGAGAAACTTCAAAATCGGCCAAATGTCCATCACTGGTAACTTTGAAGTTTTTACATATAAAGGATATTCTTTTAGACGTAACTTCAGGAAAGCGTTCCCAAGGATAGAGCATAGATAAATCTTTCGTAATATCTTTGAAAGTAAGTCCGGGCCTCTTGAAATTATTATAATGTTTACGGTCAACTATGCGACCGTTATTCACTGTCATAACAATCTCTTCTTCCAGATTTCTATCGAAACCAGAATGTACATAACGAACCAATTCGCCTCGACCGGCTCTGAGCTGGCCACAAAACCAATCTGCTCTGATGGAGCCTTTATCATAATACTCGCAAAATACTCCCTTGAGAGCATCAACATCGTAGGTATATACAGAATCACGTTTATTATCCTTATCGTACACATATACCTCTATTTTCTGCAGATACAAACTGCTTCGCCTTATTTCCCAATATGCGGTGAAACCATCCCAGTTGGCAGTTGAAATACAATGATTTTTCGGGATAAAATCCATTAACCTTGCATACAATGCGGAGTCTGCACATATAGGCTTTGACAACAGACTCCATGTTTGCCCTTTGATTGTTATTACATCTGAAGAAAGGCCTGTTGAATAAGCCTGGATAAACACCATAAAAAACAAAAATGCGACAAATTTCAAACGCATAGACGAACTTCGATAAAATAAAAAGGCTTAATATATTAATAATCTATGCATAATATTATGCTTGGACATACGAAAAACAAAATAGTTATAAGAAATGTTCATTTAAGCGGAACACCGTCATCAACATACATAGTACATAAGTAAGGTTATTCTGCAGTCTTAAGTTTATGCATATTCCGACGATTTATAGTAAGTTTGCAATAACGTTCATCATATAACACCAATTAAAAGCAGACAATGATATTCGTTGATGTCATACTTCCGTTACCGCTCAGCGATACTTACACCTATGCAGTACCTGCAGAATTCGAAAAGAGGGTACAGGAAGGATATAGAGTAATAGTGCAATTCGGAAGCAAAAAAATATATACAGGCATTGTGAAGAGGCTCCATTCGGAAAAGCCTGAAAATATAACTGTCAAAGACATACTGGAAGTCCTTGACGATTCACCTATTGTACTCAACAAGCAAATGAGATTGTGGGAATGGATTTCACAATATTACATCTGCACTTTGGGTGATGTGTACAAGGCTGCACTGCCGGCAGGTATAAAACCGGAAAGTGAAACTGTGGTTGTGGCTAATGATGAGTTTGACAACGACAGTGAACTGACTAAAAGGGAAAAAGAAATTGTAGCAGCCATCAGAGAGAAAGGGAACATAAAGGCAACATTATTAGGAAAAGAACTTGGCATAAAGAATATTCTGCCCGTACTTGCGGCACTTATGACGAAAAAGGCGGTATCTGTCAAGGAGGAACTGAAACAAAGATATAAGGAGAAAACCGAGATACGTATAAAACTTCCGCGCAACCTGGACAGAAACAAGGCCAATATACTTCTTCTGTCGCTGAAAAATGCTCCTAAACAGCATGAACTTATGAGATTCATATTGGAGTCGGGGCGTATGGAGGAAGCAAATGCTGATGGTGTCAGCAGAAATGAACTTATGGCCAAAGCTGGATGCAGTATGCAGACAATAAAGGCCCTAGTGGACAAAGGATTGCTGGAACAAAATGAAATAGAAATAGGAAGACTCGGAGAAGATACGGAATATGGCAATGCTGAAAAAAATATTCATACGCTGAACGAAGAGCAGGACTGTGCATTAAATAAAATACTGGAACTATTCAAAGATAAAAATACAGTACTGCTGCACGGCGTGACATCTAGCGGGAAGACAGAAGTATACATCCATCTAATAAAGAAATACATCGATGAAGGGAAACAAGTGCTGTATCTTTTGCCGGAAATTGCTCTTACAACACAAATAACAGGAAGACTGAAAAGGGTTTTCGGTGATGTGTTGGGCGTATACCATTCAAAATTCCCTGATGCTGAAAGAGTTGAAATATACAAGAAACAATTATCGGATAATCCATACAAGGTCATTCTTGGGGTAAGGTCTTCTATATTTCTTCCGTTCACAAACTTAGGACTGGTCATCATTGATGAAGAACACGAGCAATCGTACAAACAACAGGAACCGGCTCCAAGATATAATGCGAGAAATGCAGGAATCATGCTTGCCGGAATGTTCAAAGCAAAGACTCTGCTGGGAACGGCAACTCCGTGCCTGGAAACATACAGCAATGCATTGAACGGTAAATATGGCATGGTGGAAATGATGCACAGATTCAAATCTGTCAAGATGCCGGAAATACGAGTCATAGATATAAAAAGACTAAGGCATCAGAAAAGAATGAAAGGAATGTTCTCACAAGATATGATAAATGCAATAAATGAGGCATTGAAGAACGGAGAACAGATAATACTCTTTCAGAACAGACGAGGCTACGCACCGATTGTGGAATGCAAGGCTTGCGGATGGGTTGCGAGATGTGAACACTGCGATGTCAGCCTGACATATCATAAAGGTACAAAACAGATGACATGCCATTACTGCGGACATTCATACAGCATTCCTGAACTGTGCCCGAACTGTATGGAACCTACGCTCACCAATCACGGGGCTGGAACTGAGAAAATAGAAGACGACATTAAAGCTATTTTCCCGAACGCAAAAACTGCGAGGCTGGACTTGGATACAGCCAGAACACGACTGTCGTATGAGAAAATAATTGACGGCTTTTCAAACCATGAAACAGATATTCTTATCGGAACGCAGATGGTATCAAAAGGATTGGACTTTGACAATGTTGGGGTCGTAGGAATACTGGATGCTGATACGATGCTTAATTATCCTGACTTCAGGAGCTACGAGAGAGCATTCCACATGATTGCACAAGTAGCTGGAAGGGCTGGAAGGAAAAACAAACAGGGACTAGTTATACTACAAACAAGAAGTGCCGATGCCGACATTATACATCAGGTCGTGAACTATGACTACAAAAGCATGTATGAGACTCAAATGGAGGAAAGAAAACTGTTCAGATATCCACCGTACTACAGACTAATATATATTTATCTTAAACACAAAGACAACATGCGACTGGACTCGCTGTCACAGATGACGGCATCGGTATTATCCAACATCTTTAAAGATAGAGTACTTGGCCCTGATAAGCCACCTGTCGCCAGAATTCAATCGCTGTATATAAGAAAGATTGTACTTAAGATTGAGAACAATGCCTCATTGCAGAAAATAAGGGAAATTTTGTTGAAAACACAAGATTGGATTATGAGCCGTCCGGAATCAAACGGACTGAGCATTTATTATGACGTAGATCCTCTATAATCAATGGCGCATGTAAATCAGAAGAACGAAGCAATAAAAAAGAGGGTGTGTCAAAACTAAAATGACTACTCCTCAAAGTTACAGATTGTAACTATAATATTTAAAAGGGTCGTATCAAACTCTGTTTTGAGTAATGATACGGCCCTTTCTTTAGTCTTTTAGGATGCTCAAATTTCAAATTATAAGTTCATATTTTCAAAAAATGAGTTTTGACACACCCTCTTAATTTTATGTCCTACAGACAGATTCAGCCGACAATTATTTTTCAATGCCTTTGACGACGCACTGAAACACGAGGCGCAGACGAACTTCCCGAAGATTTGCTTCCGCTGTCCTTATCTTTACTTACAGAAGAGCTACGGCGTGAAGTACGTTTTGTGGATGTTTTCTCAGACTTCTTCTGTGATTTCTTATCTTTTGAATCGGCAACTTTGGCGGTATCAGGAACTTCGACGCCCCAAATATTGCTTTCAAAATCTGTAAGCTGTTTTTCAATGCGCTTCTGCTCTTTTACCAATGCACTGTCGGTCTGACAATACTGCTGAAGCGACTGCCCCTGCATGTTGGCTGTCATATAAATCTCACCTTCATACTGGTTTGTTGCAAAATAATCTGCAGCTGACATTTTAGACGCATTGTTGACATCACTTACCATAACTGTCAGTTTAGTGAGATATGGCTCCAAGTCACTATACTTTACCCAAAACAGCGGAAATTTTCTTATATCCATACTAAAATCATCAGCACGGTGCAACACCGGACAAAGCGCAACAACACGAGTATGGAACGTTGCTGTGTTCTGATCAAAATATGTACTTTCCTTGATGTAATAGCTCAAAACTTCAGAAGACGGTATATCACTATCTTCAACTTTTATCGAGTTGCCCTGAACTTCATAAAGTATACGATACCTGTCCAGCATATCTTTAAAATGCATGCGGTTTTCTTGCTTAAACGACTCAAGACCGTCCAAACTGTATTCGTATGCCGGCAGTTTGCCGACATTAAGAAGACGGAACATCAAAGTGAAGAGATTCATATCGGTACCGTTAGGGACCGAAGGATAATATAAAGCAGAATTGCGACTCTTCTTAAGGTCCACAGAACGATAAATATCCCTTTTCCATACTACGTCTTCCGGCATCTCTACTGACGTCGGGAACATTATGCTTGCCCTATCTACGGCTTTAGCGTCTTTAGACATGCCGAGCTCCTTGTTGTTCTTGGCTATTCGGCTCTTCTTGGGCTGAGCCACCATTCCTGATGCCAAACAAATACCTATAAGAATGAATACTATTCGTTTCATTATATTGCTTTTAATTATAAATCCATATAAACAAGACAAATCAATTGACTATAACTTCCATAGAATAAGGGAGAGTACGTTCAATTCCATCCGGGCCTACAGCCTTTACTCTTGAAATGTTGAAGCGTCTGCCTCGTGTCAGCTTTCTGAACTTGTCTCTCTGACTAGGTGTAAAATCAGAAGAACTGGACACCTCAGGCACAGCGTTGCCCATATTGTCGAAGAAAACAGTTTCAAAACCTACAACTCTAAAAGGGATGTCCAGCAAGCCGTCGTCAATGGATGCTCCCAATCCCTTAGAACTCAAAAGGAGCGATTTGGAAATAGGCTTTCCTCCTCTATACTTGCTGTCATTGCCATCGTTGTCCTTATATGATATGTAGGCTGTCGGATCCGGCAATTTACGTACATGGAAAACAAATTTACCCATTTCCTGCTTGCCGCCTTCCATGTCTGACATAACAGTAATTGTCACGTCCTGGCCAACCTTCGAGGGTACAGCTATATAATTGCCGGCCGATTTCTGCTTCAAAGAAGCGCCAGATGCCGATACAGAAACTTTAGAAACAGGTATACCTGGAACTGAAACGCTTATAGGATTCTCATATCCTGCATAAAGCATGTTCATCATTGTTGCAGATACAGTGGCTGAAGGTTCAACCACAGTATAAGGCTGAACAAAATCGCGCCTTATACGCTCACCATTTCCGTTTTTCATTTCAATATAGCCCTTGAGCGTAAAATCGCCAGTCGCTCTACAGACAGTTTCATATGTGCCATTTTGAGACTTCAGCAATGTATTTCCAATATAGATGTCTGGCCTTTGCGTGGTATCTACTGCCGCCATGACAATCTGAGCACTGAAACGTCCTCCTCGAATGACTGTCTGCGACTTAGGTATCACATAAGCCTGAATTTCATTCACACGAACATCTTTAACATCAATATTGGCAATAAGATTATGAAGGACTTCACCTTCAGCATAACGTATGTCCGACTGCAATTTGGACAACAAAGTAACGGCAGCCGCAACAGGGGTGTTCTCAAACATGTACTGTTGCCAGTTCTTTCCCATTATGCGTCCTTTGAAAGGAACTTCCGTTGAAAGATTTTCACCAATAATTTTTCTCTGTACCGGATCTGATATCATCTTAAGGATGTTATCACGATAATCGTCAATACGGGATTTGAGCTCGTCACCTTGTCCACGGCCTATTGACAACATTATGTATGAAGCGGCCTCAAGATCTTCCTTACTTCGGATATTGTTGACATCAGCCTCCTCACCATCAGCCTTACGTACAATATCGTATTTCAGCTCATCTACAAACTTATACAAAGAATCTGAGATATTCCTTACATTCTGCGCCTTCTCGTACCAGACCTTCACTTTCTCTGGATTCTGCTTCATCGATTTCTCCAGTTCGCTGTATATAGCATTGTTCTGAGATGTAGAACTTGATGTAGAACGGTTCATGCTTTCATCAACCAATGTGAAACCGTTCAATACATCAGAGCTTACATTCAACGCCAACATTGCCATCAATACAACGTACATCAGATTTATCATCTTCTGACGTGGCGACAGTTTCCTTTTATGAATCTTTGTCATTTACAACTCTGAATGATATATTATACAAATATATGTGTCCGGCCGATAAGATGCGCATACCGTCCGACAAACACATCATCAAGCTTTCATATTCATCTTCAATGCCTCAAGCATTCTTGCATAGACAGCATTAAGTTCTTCAATCTGTTCGGCAAGCCTCTTCGTCTGTGCATTGATATCGTCAATAGTTCCAACCTGCGAGCTTACGCTTCTCAACTGTATCTCATAAAGAGAATTGATTCCAGTAAGGGTACGGTTCATGTTCTCCATCTCTTCTGAATCACGAGTAAGCCTCTGCGACTGCTCAGCAACCTTACGAAGAACTTCGGTCAATTCCTTGACCTGCTCAACATAAGCATTAGTAGCCTCTTCCATTTCTGGTGTCATGCCGTTGAACTGAGCTGGAATATTTATAGCAGAAGAAGCGGCTATGGCGTCAGCAAGAGCCGCCGGGTTAATTGCCGCTGTCTGCGCAGCACCAGAAGCAACTTCCTCGTTTTCATTTACAGACTGAGATGATACGCCAGGCTGTCCCTGAGTTGCTGTTACAGAAGCCTGTCCTTGGGACACACCTGAAACAGGTACACCACCGCCAACAATGATTGTACCTCCTCCTAATCCCACAACTGAAGGGGCTGTATTGCCGGCTTCTGCCTCTGCGGCTCTATCTTCGGCTTCCTGACGCGCTTCTATTACAGCATCATCTTCGATGGTATCGTATGTTCTTTCAAAACCAGAAAGGAAGAACACGATAACCTCTGTACCCATTCCGATGAAAAGCATAATATCAGCACCGGACATATGTGTCAATTTAAACAATGCTCCAAGAATAACAATAGATGCTCCCCAGCTGTATGCGTAATTCAAGAACATCTGTCCACTTTTACTGTCCATCCAGTTCTGCAATCTGGATATAATATTGCTCTTTGCCATAATATATAGATTTCTTTATCTCTTCTTACCAGGGTTACTTATCTGCGTCCTTACACATCTGAAGCCGATGAACGAACGTCCTACATTCTGATATTCAGAAGTTCTCCATGCCGATTTTATAAAACTCTCAGGATCTTTCCATGAACCGCCTCTTACTGACTTTTTCTTCAAAGCATATGGGTCTTCCTTTGCCGCATTGTAGGACAATTCCGGATTTATATCACTCATAGCCTTAATGCCGGCCTCGGTATAAACCGTACTGGTCCATTCAGCCACATTTCCGGCCATGTCATACAATCCATTAGAATTAGGAGAGAAAATACCGACTTTTGATGTAATAAGACTTCCGTCCTGAGTATAATTACCTTTGTCGGGTTTGAAATTCGCATAGAAACAGCCTTCTTCACTCTTAACACCTTCATGCTCCCAAGGCAGTTCGTTTCCATTCTTTCCGCGTGCCGCATATTCCCACTCGGCCTCTGTCGGCAATCTGTATCTCTGAATATATCTTGCATTTGCACCTAATCCTTTAAGAAGGAAATCTGTACGCCAATTGCAAAATGCATTAGCCTGTTCCCAGTTTACGCCAACCACCGGATAATCCGAGTAATTAGGATGACTGAAATACAAACGCATATATGTTTCATTGTCGGAATTCTGAAAATCATTTATCCAGCATGTTGTGTCAGGATAAATATTTACAATATAAGTATTGACAAAATCCCACATACTCGAAAGAGGTCTAGTTATAGTTTCTCTATGTATTACCCCCTCATCATCTATATATGCAGTATCCTTAGAAATCATAACAACTTCATCAGGATCTACCGGTACATCTGTATTCTGATTACGTTCGGCAGGATTAAGTCTGTACTTGCGCTTTGCGGCCGTAACATAATCGAAAACTTCATATCTGTAGTTCATCTGGCTGGCATCAAGCATCTTTGTTCCGTCAAATGGATGCGTAGTATATACACTCTCTATGGCACGGAGCTGATCCTCATCAGGATTCTTCCAAGGTATAGGTTTGTTCCAGTTCAGATGCGGAGTTACAGGTTCTCCATTCTTGTCTTCCTCAATTTTAAAAGTTTCATCACCACCATACGCAGGATCAGCAAGACGTTCACGGATTATGGAATCGCGTACCCAAAGTACAAATTGGCGATATTTTGCATTTGTCACCTCTGTTTCATCCATCCAGAATGCATCAACTGAAATCTCACGTGTAGGAATCTTCTTTCCCCAGAGACTATCAATGCTGTCGGCTCCCATCTTAAGCGATCCTCTCTTGACAAGAACCATGCCATAAGGCGCCGGTTCAGATACAGCAGTACCGCTGATACCGGTAACCTCACCGCCTGTAGCCATTACGCCACCGCGGTTCATGCTCATGCATGAATACATCAACAATGTTACTAATAAGATACCAGCAGCATAAAAACCTTTTCTCATATATAATCGTTATTATAAAATTCTTACACTTTTATGTTTGTTGCGTCCTTTCTTGAACAAATCCAGATTAGTTCTATATCCCAGAACAATTTCATGCGAACCGTTCTGCATGCCTATGCCTGTCGTATATATCTGATAGGAATATCCCAAAGCTATGCCGTGGAACTCGCCTCCCAGCAACACCGTAAACGATGTATTGGGACTATAACCAAGTCCTCCATAAAACTTTTTTCCATCATTGTCGTATGTCAACTTACAGGTTATATCTTCTCTCCAAGACTGAAAGTCGCTCTGAACCAAGAAAGACGGCTGTAAAGACAATAACGTATTTCTTATCTTAATATTGCATCCACCCATAAGATAATACATAGGAGAGATGCTTATTTCATTTGTCTCGCCCAACAATATCTTAGGAGACATTATATGCTGCACTGAAAAACCGCCCCAATAATCAGGATGATAGAAATACACGCCAGCGCCCAAATCAAACCCGCTTCCGTCCACCGAAGATGTAGGGAATGCAGGATCGGAATCATCTCCAAGCTCAATATCTGAAGGGTCAAAATTCTCAGTCAGCATAGAAGCTTGGATACCAGCCGCCAAACGCGCCTTCTTGCCAATCTTAAAATTATAGGCATATTGGATACTGAACTTCTGTGTTTTGAACATACCTATTTCATCGCTCATGAAGCTTACTCCAGCCCCATGTCTTGGACCGATGAAATATATCGGTATGTCCGCACCGACAAACATGGTTTTAGGAGCTCCTTCAAAGCCAACCATCTGCATTGAATATGCGGCATTAACATTCAAAAGTCCGTCAGTTCCTGATACGGCAGGGTTATAAAATGCCTTCAGCGACGCATAGTCACTGAACTGCACATCCCACTGAGCTCTGGCATAAAATGAAGAGCCCAGAAATACAGCAATCCATATCAAGAATCTCCTAAACATTATGAATGTAAAACGAATTTTGCCGTCTTTTATTGTGTTTCCAACATTTAAACTCTGAAACAACATTCAAAAAAAGACTGTTGTTTTCAGTTCAGGTTACAAATATAAACATAAAAAGCCGAATACAACAAAAACATACATTGATAAACAAATTTTGCCGGACAGACGCATTTGTCTGCCCGGCAAATATCTATTCAATGCTAATATCTATATGCTAATATTATTTTTTAATGACCTTGAAGCTGCATGCATCATATCCATTGTCTGCACGAAGAATATACAATCCGGAAGGGAGTCCATCAAGTCCATTCAATGAACAGTTTCGTCCTGCCTCAGCATCAAAAGCACTTTCTGCAACCTTGCTGCCTGAATATGCATATAAAGCTATCTTAACACGGCCAGATGCAGGAACATCAATATTCATTTCTATGCTGTTGTCAAAATACATTGAAGGCAATGCAATCCAATTATCATCTTCATCATCAACGCCGATTATGCCATCGCTTACAGAAACATCGATTTTTCCAAAAACACTAGCAGATTCAGCTCCTCTTGACGAATAGATTTCATAGTCATAAGATTTTGCAGTTTTCGGGACACCGCTGACAACATACGTCAGTCCAGTTTCGTCATTCGTATCTTTCTTTATCATTACTCCTGACGGCAATCCTCTGGAATACAATGACGTAGCCGTACCACCCTTCATCTTGAATCTAATTTCTTCTATAGAATCTCCGACTACAGCCTGCTGATTCAGCGGACCACCAACATGATATATAGCGGCCTTAACAGAATCAGGCAAATAATAGCCTAAATGAGGTGGCTGATTATAAGCGACATTCTGCCAAACGACTCCCATTCTGTATATGTGATCCTGCATAAGCGAAGGTACACGATATTTAGTTACAGTATTGGTTGTAAAAATATTCAACTGCTTGCAGTTGGCATTATACAAAATAACCTCTTCACGCCAATCTCCTAAAATGTCCGCTTGGAGACAAGGTGTATTTTTTGTACCGTTGCATGCAGTAGAAGCTCCGTAATTATAAAGCGTTATCAATCTGCCGTTACCGTACTTATCCAATTTTGTGCCATCAAGCAACTCTTCCAAAGCATCGTCATCCCAAAATATCCGGAAATTGCTTGAAGGGCTGTTCTGCCCGGCAACGCTTCCATCAACAGAATAAATGTCACTGCTGGCCGAGCACCACATCTCCGCGCCACGTGTAACAGCCGAAATATCGGCGGCCACACCACGTCCTGTATCGCCTGTCGCATTTTTTCCCGCCAGTATTTCACCGGTGCAAGCATCACGAAGAGTATACCCATAAGGCGAAGACTCATGCACCTGGAAGATTTCCAATCCGGGCCTGTCAGGATCAAGGTCACCTACATGTATTGCATCGCCGTGACCGCGTCTTGTACTATGCAAGAATGTGCCATCATGGTCAAGTGCGGCAGAACCATATATTATTTCATCGCAGCCATCACCATCAACATCGGCAACAGATATATTGTGATTCCCCTGTCCATAAAGCTCGTTGGCCCCTGATTTTGTACTGCTGTACTTCCAATGTTCAGTAAGTTCCTTACCATCAAAATCATAAGCAACGAGATACGCCCTCGTGTAATAGCCGCGGCACATAACCAAACTTGGTTTCTTGCCATCAAGATAAGCCACACAGGCAAGATAGCGGTCACATCTATTTCCGTAGTTGTCACCCCATATCTGATTCAAAGAAGAAGTTGAAGGGTCATTTGTCGTTATACCTCTCGAAGGATAATAATCTATAGTTGTCAATGCCTCTCCTGTTTTTCCGCTGAATACTGTCAGATATTCAGGTCCGTTGAGAATCCAGCCACTAGAATTAACATAGACTTTCGAATTGTCCACATTTCTTATAGCCTCCGTATTTCCAGCGTCGCTGACAAAACGGCCCTTACCGTCTATGGTTCCAGGTGCAGTCTTACAAGCCATTTCAGCGATGCCGTCGCCATCAAGATCATAAACCATAAACTGCGTATAATGAGCGCCGGCACGTATATTCTTGCCCATATCGATTCGCCACAACTTGGTACCGTCAAGCTTATAGCAATCAAAATATACATTAGCAGTCTTGCCGCCCTTTGAATTATCCTGCGAATTCGAAGGATCCCATTTAAGAATTATTTCATACTCGCCGTCAGCATCAACATCGCCGACGCTGCAATCATTTGGAGAATAAGTAACTTCCTTACCGTCCATCACGACTGAAGCCGGACGGTCTATATCTACTGTCATATATATGTCGGAACAGGCCTTGACAACTTTCGAAGTATCTAGTCCCTCACCATTGCCGCGCTTGGCCACGACAAAATACTCATCGCCGGCCGAGCCAGATGCATCCTGATAGTTTGAAGAAGTACGTACCGAAGACGTTCTCCTTGTACCATTTCTCCATACCTCAAATTGGGTATCTTCAGGATCTGAATCCAGAAATCTCCAACTTACAAACACACCCTGTCCGCTTTTGACAGCGACCACACCACGATCCAGCTTTTCACGCTGCATATTGGCATAATCGTATTTAGGCTGAGCAGTCAACGTTGCAGTCGACAGCAGCCCCAAAGTACCAAGAATAAAATTCAAAGGATATTTTCCCATAAAGTTATATATGTTTTTTTAGTAAATGAATC
>ENA-UONW01000852-UONW01000852.1-human-gut-metagenome-genome-assembly--contig:-CS52-NODE-852-length-42101-cov-6.591852_pt1 | contig 42101 bp, 31 predicted proteins | sample MGYA00242463_ERZ724010 | MGnify/ENA metagenome assembly ERZ724010 | reverse complement strand
TACGAAACGCTCAGGTCACGCTGCAAGTTCGGGTCTTCCGGATACTTTTTCGCAAGCCTTTCACAGATTGCAAGAGTCTTTAAATAATACCCTTCCGCAGCTTTATAATCGTTCCGTGCTTCCGCAATACCGCCGAGGTTATTATACGAAACGCTCAGGTCACGCTGCAAGTTCGGGTCTTCCGGATACTTTTTCGCAAGCCTTTCACAGATTGCAAGAGTCTTTAAATAATACCCTTCCGCAGCTTTATAATCGTTCCGTGCTTCCGCAATACCGCCGAGGTTATTATACGAAACGCTCAGGTCACGCTGCAAGTTCGGGTCTTCCGGATACTTTTTCGCAAATTTTTCTGCAATTTTCAGCGCCACAATTGCAGCGACTTCCGCTGCGAGGTAATCAAGCATATCTACCAGCGCATCGCAAGCATAAATATTGCCCCAAACGGCTTCATGCGCCTGATCCGGATCACCGCTGTTTTCGCATTTCTCCTTAAATATTCGCGCATATTCAAGATAGAGCTCCGCCGCTCTTTCATGCTGCCGGTCATCCGCATAGGCTTTTGCGATTTTTTCCAGTGCAGAGGTGTATTCCGAAGAATCCGTGAGCTGTTCGTATTCCTTCTTCATTCCCGCACTGCGCAGCAGGCGGGAAGCGTTTGCAAGCTCATACTCATCCATTTCATCCGTGCCCTGTTCAAAGGCTTTGAAGCAGGCAGCGGCAAGGCTCCGTATGCCGTCCTCCTGTGGCGCATAGAACGCAGCGGAAGCCTTGCTGTCGTTCAGCCAATCGGTGAAGGATTTGTGGAAAAGGCGGATGAATCCGCCGCTGAGGTCGAGCATCGTTTCCAGCGGGCGCAGAAAATCCTCCAGCCGGGCGTTCGTCCAGCCCTGCATCTTTTGCAGCGTTTTGAGCGGAAGAGCATAGGGGGATGCGGCGACCATTGAAAGCGGTTCGCGCACGAACGCATTGTATTTTTCAACGCTGCCGGAAGTGTCCGGTTCCCCGAATTTTCGCAGGAAGGTTTCGAGCAGCAAGGCATTGAGCCCCTGCGGAAATGTCATGCCTTCGAGCGGCTCCCCTTTTTCGAGCGACTCGCGCAGCTGCGGCAGGATCGTGAAAGCATAGCAGAAGATTCCGCTGCTTGCTTCAACAAGGCGATTCATGAAAATGTCGCAGCCGGGACGGTCCTTCAACAGGTCTTCGAGATTTTCTTCATAGTATTGACGGATATCGGCATCGTTCATTTCGGCATAATCATCAAGATTCAGCTCCGTGCAGCTGAATTCGGCGGAAGGTGCAAGCTGCCGCTTGAGCATGCGTTCGGGCCTTGCGGTGATAAGTATGCGGATATAAGGTTTCAACTTGTCATGATAGCTGCGGATAAACCCGGCGAGCGCACCGCTCTTTGCTTCGTCCAATCCGTCAATGATGATGAGCTTTGCAGAGCGTTCACCGTCTATAACCCTGCTGAGCGGGGTTGCGATAAGGGTGTTAAACCTGTCGTGTCCCGTTTTTGTCAATGTCTTTTTATCCGTTAAAATATGCATCAGCTGCCGGCGATAGTCCGGCAGTCTCAGGGCGATAAGGTAGGCAAGGCGATCGGTGATTTTGTCCGTTTGGCTGTATTCCTCGCTTCGGCTGTCGCAGGCGAGTGCAGCGATGACGTTCGGGTTTGCAAATTGGAAATGTGCCGAAAAAAGTGATTTGCCCGCGCCCGGGTCGGCATAAAGGGTCATAACGCGCGAACCGTTTTTGTCGTTCAGCCAAGTGTTGATTATGTTCTCAAGCCAGCCGCGCCCCGTCATTTTGAACTTCAGCAGTTCGTCAATGCGGGTCATTTCGTCAACGGCGGAAATTCCGAGGGATTCCTTCAGTTTTTTCACTTCGTGATTGAAACGCAGCGTTTCCGGATCTCTCAAAATGCCAATCAATTCGTCCGCAGCATCGTTCAGAAAGCGTTCGAATTCCGCTTCGCCTTCATCCCGCTTCTTTTTCCAATCCGAAAGGTCGATCCACTGCCGCTCGGTAAACTCTGCGGGAGGGTTCAGTGTGCGTTCGCCTTCAAGCAAAACGCAGCTTATGATCCCGTAGCGGCTGCCGACGGCGATTCCGAGTTCATCTCTGCAAACACCGGGGTCGCGCAACGCCTTTCGGGACATGAAACCCACAAAACGATCGCTTTCGACAATGCCGCCTGTTATGAGCTCGCGCCAATCCTTATTCCTCGGAATGGAATAGGTATCCAGCCAGATTTTGATTTTTCTGTCGGATTTTTCCTCAATGAGCTGTTTCAGCCTGTCAACAACGACTGCACCGTTTTCTGAATTCTTATCGTCATGCGCATAGCTGAAGAAAACATTAATTTCCTCCGTCATCCTTTCACGTTCGTCGGGATCAAATGATTCGCCGCAATTCTGACATTCCCATATGTGATGAAATTTTCGATAAATGACATCTTCCGAACCGCAATATATGCATTTCATATCGTAATCTCCTTTCGTTTATGCCGTAAGTAATTATTCGTGGATTATCAAACTGTTGACAAAGTGCGCACGCACTGTTTAAATACAGTTGTATTATAGCAAAAAAATGTGAAAATTCAAATGTTGTTAAAAATATATTCCTAAATTAAAGTCCGCAGCCCGTCGATTGACAGACTGCGGAGGGTTCAATGCGAATTCCGTCTTTGTTTTCGCAAGGCCGCATTACTCAATATGTTTTGCATCAAAACAGCTGCTCCCCTCACCCCAAGGCGACATCGAGCAGCATCATCAGTGCGAACCCGAGGGCGGCACCGACGGTGCCGACATTGCTGTGCTCATCGGACCGGGACTCGGGGATAAGTTCTTCGATGACAACATAGATCATTGCACCGGCGGCGAAAGCGAGGATATAGGGTAGCACGGGTGTTACGAGAGAGGTCACGAGGATGGTCAGTATTGCGCCGACAGGCTCGGCAACACCGGAGAGGGTTCCGCAGGCAAAGGCTTTGCCTTTCGGGGTTCCGCTTGCGGCGAGGGGGGCTGAAATTATTGCGCCTTCCGGGAAATTTTGAATCGCAATGCCGACAGCGAGAGCTATTGCGCCGGAGGCACTTATTGCATTGTTTCCGTTAAGCATGCCCGCAAGGACGATGCCGACGGCCATTCCTTCGGGGATATTATGCAGCGTTACGGCAAGCATCAGCATAAGGTTTTTTCCCATTGCGGAGGGGCGGCCTTCCGGGCGGGCGGAATTCGTATGCAGATGCGGAATCAGGCTGTCCAACAGCAGCATGAATCCGATGCCGATAAGAAAACCGACAACGGCGGGCAGCCATGCCGCAGTTTTGCCCGCAGCCTCCGCCATGTCTATTGACGGAATCAGCAGCGACCATACCGAAGCGGCGATCATAACGCCCGCCGCAAAGCCGCGCAGAAGGTTTTGAAGCTTTGAATTCATCTCCTTCTTCAGAAAGAAGACTGTTGCGGAACCGAGGGTTGTTCCGAGAAACGGCAGAACTATGCCGATGATGACTTTTGTCATATTATTCATTGATCTTTTCCTTTCGGGCGGCATGCAGTGCATTCCCGCTGCAAAGCGGTGCGCATATGTATTTTAAAAACCGCAGCAATTCCGCATATTATAACACAATTCTCCGGCTGCGTGAACCCAAATGCAGCAAATGCGGTTCAATATAAAATCTATTCGTTTTTGAAAGCAAATTTGACAACGAAACGCCGCCGGAGCAAAATGTTCTCCGTTCGGCGAAATTATGCAAACATTGCCCTTATTTGTACCTTTTTTTCATCACATTGAGCGAAGTTGTCCGTTGTCCATCAATGCAATACCATGGTATTTATGCATCGGAAAGATTGACCTTAAAATTGTACCGACAGCTGCGGTTGTATTCAGGAGACAGCGAACCTTCTTACGGTAAAATCCGAAGTCGGTGTGCAGCCCTGCCGTATACGGCGCATGAATCCGTATAAAAATACAATTGCACAACAAAAAAAGCAAAGAAGGGAGACTGCATGCCATGTTGGGTGATAACATAAGGCTGCTGCGCAGCGTTCGCGGCATCAGCCAGGTTGAACTCGGAGAAAAACTTAATGTATCCAAACAGAGCATTTCAAACTGGGAAAACGGAAATATTCAGCCCTCGATCGAAATGCTTATGAAAATTGCGGATTTCTTCTCCGTATCAACGGATTTTCTGCTCGGGCTGGACAATCGAACATCCATAATCGTTGACGGGCTGAGCACGGAGGAATTGTCACATATCCGTGTTATTATCGATGACCTTGTCGCAGCAAAGCGACGAATGGGGATTGAACAAAACGACGATCGTCCGCGCGAATGACACTGCGCGGAAAAGCCGGAACACCACCCGCTGCCCTGTAATTTCGGGACGGATGATGTTCCGGCTGTTTTAAAAAAGTTTTTTATCGTTCTTGTGCCGATACGGCACAGCATAACGAATTATGCATTTCCGTTTGCGTCAACTGTCTCAAGATACTCTCTGCGGCCTTTTTCGTAAAGGTTGTTTCCCTCGCTGTCTATAACCGCAACCACGGGGAAGTTTTCAACCTCAAGTCTTCTGAGAGCCTCCGCGCCGAGATCCTCGTATGCAATTATCTCCGCCTTTTTGATGCAGCTTGAAAGCAGCGCACCTGCGCCTCCGATTGCGGCAAAATAGACCGCACCGTATTTTTTCATTGCATCGATGACCTCCGCATTGCGCTTGCCTTTGCCGATCATGCCCGTTTCGCCCTCGCGGATAAGCGTCGGCGAATACGCATCCATGCGGTAGCTTGTTGTCGGGCCTGCCGAACCTATGACCTGCCCGGGCTTTGCGGGAGTGGGGCCGACGTAATAAATCGTTGCGTTCTTAACATCAAAGGGCAGCGGTTCGCCCTTTTCAACAAGTTCGCAAAGCCGTTTATGCGCCGCATCCCTCGCAGTGTATATAACGCCGGACAGCAGGAGCTGTTCGCCGCTTTTAATAGTACGCGCTTCCTCACGCGTTAACGGCAGGGTGATATGTCTTTCCATTCGTTTGTTCCTCCCGAACTCAGATTGTCGCACTCTTATGCCTTGTAACATGGCAATTGATGTTCACCGCAACGGGCAAGCCTGCAATATGCGTGGGCATAGCCTCGATATTGACCGCAAGCGCAGTGGTTTTTCCGCCGAAGCCCTGCGGCCCGATGCCGAGAGCATTGACCTTTCGGAGCATTTCATTTTCCAGCTCCGCATAAAACTCATCCGCATTGCGCTCGTCGGTGCTGCGCATCAGTGCTTTTTTTGCAAGCAATGCTGCTTTGTCGAACGTTCCGCCGATACCGACGCCGATAACGATCGGAGGACACGGATTGGGGCCCGCCTCTTCCGCCGTTTTAAGAATGAAATTCTTCACGCCTTCAATGCCGTCGGAGGGCTTGAGCATTGCAATACGGCTCATGTTCTCGCTGCCGAAGCCTTTCGGTGCAACGGTAAGCTCGATTTTATCGCCCGGAACAAGCTCGATATAGAGCATTGCGGGAGTGTTGTCGCCCGTGTTGACTCTGCGCAGCGGGTCTTTGACGACAGATTTACGCAGATATCCGTCGCGATAGCCGCGGCGAACACCCTCGTTGACGGCCTCCGTAAGGTCGCCGTTGATATGGACATCCTGCCCGATCTTCAAAAACACACAGGCAACGCCCGTATCCTGACAGATGGGTGCGCGGTTTTCATCCGCAATATTATAGTTTTCGATAATTTTATCGAGTATGCCCTGAGCCGTTGCCCACGGTTCGTTTGCCCTTGCATCCTCGATGCGCTTTCTGATATCGCAGGGAAGGCTGCAATTGGCGTCAATGCAAAGCTCCGCAACCTTATCGGTTATGAGCTGCGCGTTAATTTCCCGCATGGTTTATCTCCTTATGCTGTATTTTTTGGAACGCACGGACTTCGAATCTCCGCACTTTGTGCTTCGAACGATTCTAACCGGCATTTATGTATTCTGTTTGTGCGGGCGAACGCGGCTGTTTTGGTTTGCCGCAACGCCCGCCCGCAGCTGTTCAGTCAGTTTTCGGACCGCAGTTTCGCTCAGTCCGCGACCTGCTTTATCGTGTCGATAACCGTTCCGTCGCGATAGATGACGTTTGCAACGATTCTGTCGCCGAGAGCGGGCTTTTTCGGCACGCCGCTCGTGCGTTCCGCCAGGGCTTTGAGCTCGTTTATGTCAACAAGTTTTATGCCTGCCTCACGCAGTCTGTCATGCAGTTCCGTGTTTTTCGGGTTCACGGCAACGCCCTTTTGAGTGACAAGCACGTCTATCGTGCTGCCCGGAGTGGATATGCAGTTCACCCTGTCCGTCACGATGGGAAGCCTTGCACGGGAAAGCGGCGCGATTATCATTGCAAGTTTTGCACCCGCCGCCGTATCGCTGTGTCCGCCCGAGCCGCCCATTATCCTGCCGTCGGAATCCGTATGCACGTTGATATTAAAATCCGTGTCTATCTGCGTTGCGCCGAGAATAACAACATCCAGGCTGTCCGTCACCGCGCTGCTTGCACCGGGAGAAGCATAGTGCGTTGCGGAAATCTCACGATGGCGCGGGTTGCTCCTTATGGATTCAACCGCCTTCAAATCGAAGCACTGAACATCCAGCAGGGATTCGAAGCAGCCTTCGTTGAGCATATCCACCATATAGCCCGTGATGCCGCCGAGGCCGAAGCTGCCGCGTATTTTTTCGGCAAGCATAACATCCTTAAGATATTTTGCCGCCGCAAGGGATGCTCCGCCCGCGCCCGTCTGGAACGAGAAGCCTTCCTTCAGCAGACCGGAAGCTTTTATAACGTCCACAGCCGTCATTGCCATCAGCAAACCGACGGGATCGCGGGTGATTTTTGTTGTTCCGGAAACGATTCCGTTCGGGTCACCGATGGACTCCACCGCAACGACCTGATCAACATCCGTTTCGGGAATCGACCATTCGATGAGCGGATAGGGATGCAGTTCGTCGGTGATAACAACAACATGCTTTGCACATTTTGCGTCCGGAATTGCATAGCCCAGCGAGCCGCAGGCGGATTTGCCGATTTTGCCCGTGCAATTGCCCATTGCATCCGAAGCAGGCGCGGCGATAAATGCAACATCTATCGGAGTTTTTCCGTTTTCAATATCGCAGGGTCTGCCGCCGTGCGTGCGGAATTGAACGGGGTTTTTCATTCCGCCGGCAGAAATAAATCTTCCGAGTTCCCGGGACATGTAGTCCGTTTGGAGCGTTGTTACAACACCGTTTTTGATATGTTCCTTAAGCGGACGGTGCGCATCAAAGAGTGAGCTTGCGTTCACCGTCAGATCGCCGATTCCGAGTTCCGCAATCGCTTCAAGCACCATGTTCAAAACATAGTCGCCGTTGCGCAGGTGGTGATGGAACGAAATTGTCATTCCGCTGCGGAGTCCGCTGTTGACAATTGCCTGTTTGACCGATTCGGTAAGCTTTGTTTTCATTATTCGGCACCTCCGTCCAGCCCGAGTTGTTTTGCGATTTCAAGCGTTTGCCTTGCACGCTCAACAATGGGCTTGTCTATCATTTTGCCGCGCAGCGAAACCGCGCCCTTGCCCTGTTCCTTGCCGATGCGGATCGCCTCGAACACAAGCCTTGCGTACTCAATATCCTTTGCGGACGGGCTGAACACTTCGTTTATTACGCGCACATGGCGCGGTGCAATCGCGGATTTGCCGCTGAAGCCGAGGCTTTTTGCATATTCCGCATCGCGCACTATGCCCTCGTCGTCGTTAACGTCGGTGAACGGAGTGTCATAAACATCGACCCCGGCCGCACGGGCGGCGCAAACGAGCCGCGTGCGGGCATAGTTTATCTCGTTGCCCTGCTTTGTGCGCTTGCAGCGCAGATCCGCCGTCAGATCCTCGCCGCCGAGGAATAATGCCGCAACGCGCGGGCAGGCCGAAGCAATATCGAATGCGTTTTCAACACCGAGAGCCGTTTCGATAAGCGGAATAAGTTTTACCGTTCCGACTTCCATGCCGCAGCGGCGTTCGATTCCCGCAATGTATTCATCAATAATGCGCATATCCTCCGCGCAGCTTGCCTTGGGGGACATAATAAGGTCGGGCTTAAGAGGGATCACGGCCTCAAGATCGTCCTTCCAGTAATCGGTATCTATTGAATTTATGCGGACGGTGATTTCACAGCCGGCAAAGCCCATATTTTTCATTGCGCTGCGAACGAGCAGCCTTGCGGAATCCTTTTCATCCGGCGAGACTGCATCTTCCAGATCCAGAATGATACTGTCGGCACCGAGCGCATCGCCGTTTATGATCATGTTCGGCGTGTTGCCGGGCAAAAACAGCATACTTCTCCTCATTTTCCGTTTTCTCCTTTCGTGTCGGATGCGGTGCAGAGGCAAATCCTCCGAAGTTCGCAAAAACTCCGTACCGCTCCGCATACTCATACCATATTATAATACCCTGCGCGGTTTCTTTCAACTGTCGAACGGGATTTTTTCGGCCGGATTTTGAAGAAAGCGGCGTTCGGCATGTGTCCGTTGTGTTTTCGGCATGTTTTCGGAAGCGGCGGACATAGCCTTATAAAAACACCGACGGGAGAATGAACGTTCCGCCCGCCGGTGTCAATGCCTGTTATTGTTTTGTTTGGGGGCGATACATGCCCCGGTTCAATTCATTCAAATGCTCATTCAAATGCCCATTCAAATGCCCATTGCTCTGCGCAGAACTGTCAGTGCATCAGCTGCGGAAACATCGCCGCTGTTGTCAATGTCGGCGAGAACAAGCTGCATTTCGGTAAGTTCGCCCGCGCCCATTGCATGACGCAGAATGAGGATCGCATCCGAAATATCAACGGTGCCCGACATATCAAGGTCGCCCGGCAATGCGAACAGTGCCGTAACGGTCATATCTTCGGTAACGCATGAAACATCAGCATTCCAACCGAAGGAGAACCAGCCCTCGTGAACGGGAAGTTCGGGAAGTTCCGCGGCGGAACCGCCGGCAACGAGCTGCGTGCCGATGGTTTCCCCGGTTGCACCGTCAATAAACCTTACAACGTACTGCTCATCATCGTAAACCGTGAGATCGACCCTGTCGCCGTTGTTTTCGAATTTAACATCGAATACATAGGTTTTGCCGGCTTCAAACTCAAAATCGTCCTCCCTGCCGCGGCAGCTGCCGTCGTTGCTTGCGATCCAAATGCGGTCGCCGGGAGTGGGGTTCGTGATGCACCAATCGTAAACGCCTGCGGGGATATAGATTTTCATCATATCATCGCAAATGATGTTTTCTGTTGAGCAGCGTCCGTCCGCATCGAACGGAAGGGTGTATTCGAACAGTTCGTAGTCTGCGGGATCGGCATCGCCGAATTCCGTGAAGCCGCCGAACGGGGGGATCACCTGAGTCTCGCCGAGATCATCGGGATCGGCAAAGCCATCGTAATAATATGTGTTGTGATCCGCGTCAAGAAGCATCTGATAGCCCCCGCCGTTGCCCCACACATCCGCTGCACGCAGAATAACAGCTGCATCGCCCTCATGGCGGAGGCGGGTGTATTTTGCTTTCACAACGGTGTCTTCATAGACCTCATCACCCGCTTCAACGCTCCAACGGCGGAATTCAAAGCCCTCATGCGCGGGAGCTTCGGGGTAATCCTCGGCCGTCATTTGTTCGCACTGCAGTTTTTCTGTCGTGCCGAGAGTTTCGCCCGTGACTTCGTCAACAAAGGCAACAGTCACTGCACGGGGTGCGGGAGGTTCTGCGGAAACGCTCTCGCTGACGGTGAACAGACCGGAAATTTCGGTGGGGTTGCCGCCGATCATGCCAAGGCATGTGCCTGCACCTGTCACGGTGTCAATAAGATAGAATGCGGTTTCTTCGTCCATAACATTTGCCCAGTACAGCGTGTTCGTATCGTGGTCAAATGCCATTGACTGAACATGTGAACTCGTATTCAGTCCCGACCAGCCGATAGCGTTTGTTGTGCCCGTTTCAAGATTCAGCGTGCGGAGCTGTCCGAAATTATCCATTACATATGCCGCACCGTCGGCGGAAATTGCAAGGGCAACCGCTTCAACGCCGTCGCCGCAGTCAATCAGCTTTTCATCGTAAAGCTTGCCGGAAACGATATCGACTTTGCACAGAAAACGTTTCACCGTTTGAACGCCCACAAGGTGGGAATGCACGTTCAGCGCATACATCGTGCCGTCCGCATAGTTATACGCCATATCCATGACATACTTGCGATTGTTGGGCACGCCGTGCGGAATAGGAGACAGATTGTCAAGAGTGCAGGTATAAAGCTGCATCCCGCCTTCCGTCAGCGCGTAACCGTAAATAACCCCGCCGACATATTCCGCCGCATAACCCGTGGGAAGTGCAGGTCCGAGGTTTGCAGCCTCCGTTTCAAGGCTGCGATTGGTAAAGCTTATCCAATTGCCCGCATATGTGCCGGATGAGCTGCTGATGCTGTTGCCGTAAAAAGTGATCTCGCCGAGTTCGCTGACGGTCACGGTGCAGCTGTCGGTAAATCCGCCGTCCTCCGTTGTGACGGTGACGGTCGTTGTGCCCGGCGCGATACCGGTAACAACACCGGTTTCGTAATTAATTTCCGCAACGCTCCAGTCATCGCTTTCAAAAACGACTTTCTTGTTGGTTGCTTCAACGGGGGAAACGACGCAGGTCAGTTTGCGGCTTGTTCCCACGTAAAGTTCAGCGTCCTCCACGGAAACGCCGGTTACCGAAACACGCTCGCCGAGGCGGATGTTGTCGATGCAGGCATAGCTCGTGTCGTCGCCGTTCTTTGAGAAGTTGATGTTGATATCATAGCTGCCGGGTTCCCAGCCCATAAGTTCAAGAGCTTCCGCAAGGTCAACATTGCCCGCATGCCATGTTCCGTCGTATTGATTGACAGGGCTTTCAACGGTGAGCGCAAACATGTTGTACGGATCGCCCGCGGGGCCGAATTCAACCTGCAGATTGCTGGTGCCGTTGTACATAAAGAACCATTTGTAGTCCAGCTGCAGCGTTTCGTTGCCGCCGAGTTCAACATTCTTCAGGCAAAGATATGTGCTGTCCTCCGTGCTGCTCATTGCATAAGCCTCATGTCCCTGTTCGCTGCCGGTTTGAACAGTCCACTCGGGCCACACAACTTCACCGGGCATATAGGGTTCAAAATGCAGTGTGCCGCCCGCAATGTTGAGGGCCTCGTCAAGCGTCGGAGCCGTTTTCGCCGCCGCGCCCGGGTTTGCTGCGCCTTCCGCTGCGGCGGTCGTCATTCCGACTGCGGCGGTGAACAGCATCACAAAAGCCAGAACCGCAGCCGCGAGTCTTTTGATACTTTTCATTTTTGTTCCTCTTTCTCTTTTTTCTGCGCATGATGTCTCGATCATGCGTGTATATGCATTTTAACACATAAAAAAAGAAAAGTCCATACATATGGAACAATTATTCGGGATTTTGTTCCATGGATATGGAAAGTGCCTGTTAAGCAAACACCGAAAAAGACGAAAATACATGCACAGGGCAATATATTCGGACAAAGCCATGAGATTACATAAACAGCGAAACTGTTTCAAAAGTATGCGAGAGCCGAACGACCGAAAGTAGTTGTGCGTCCACTATGCAAATCAACTTTTAGTTAAATAATAAAAGAGCGACTGTTAAGCCGCTCCGATGCATATACTTGCAGTTTTTATACATTCTGCAACTATATTTCCGCTGTACTGCGTATGCTCGTCATTCCTCCTCCGCAAGCGGAAACGTGCATTGCAGCAAGTGAATAAAATGCTGCATTTTTTTGTTGTTAAGCGAGTAATAAACACGATTGCCGATATTATTTGATTCAATGAGTCCGGTGCTCATAAGGATGCTGAGATGTTGAGACACCGCGCCCGGGGTAATATTCAAAAGCTTTGCAAGCTCCCGACCGTAAGATTTTTGCTTTGCAAGTCGAAGAACAATGTTAAAGCGGCTCGGATCCCCCAGCACACTCATAATCCGCGAAAGTTCCGCTTCCGAGTTTGACTCCAGCGTCGAAATCTTCAGCAAAGTATCATAGAGCACACCTATAACCGCCATACAGTTTTCCTGTCCCGGTTCGGAAAAAAACACTTGTCGGAATCCCGTGACTGTCGGAACAGCATAGTATCTTTTCGCCTTTGGGACAATGTCGCCGAATCTTTCGTGAAGAATATCGGCGTATTGCTCCGGCAATCCGAAATTCGCATCGAAAGCCTCGACAAGCGGCTTCCAGAGTCCCCGGCATGCCTCAAATGCTGCAGCAACAGGGATGAGAGCGCGTTCAAGAATTGAGATATATTTTTCCGGATTAAACGCAAGCTCTATCAATGTCAGCTTTGAACTTTCGCGCCAATCACATCCGTTAATCAGTGCGAGCAATTCCGCTGTTCCGCAAACAGCAGGCGGTTTTTCGTCCGGACAGACCGCAGCGGCAATGCGTGTTGGAATATTCGGCTTTTCCGCACGGAGGTGCGCAAAAAAATCATTGCAATCTGTGCAATCATAAGCCATTATGTCCGGTATGAGGATATCTGCAAGTCCGTCCTGTGCAACAACAGCATCTTCATCATGCTTTATTGAAAGCGGACAGTACAGCAATTCCGCTTCCTCCCGTGTTATCGCAATATTAAGCGTAAGCTGCGCATCAACCTGCAGCAAAATATCGAACTGAGCTTTGTACTCCGCTTCATTTTTCGGAAAACGTTTTTTAATTATCTGATAAAACCTTTCCGTTGTGAAGCCATTTATGTGGTTTTTAAAGAAGCAGTTTGCCTCAAAAATGGGCAGAGGGCTCATCTGTTTCATACGATCGTTGATACCATACTTTCCTGCCGCACATAAAAATGCAGCGGCAACATTTTAATATATTTCCATTATACCATATTTTTTTGAAAAAAGCTATTGACAAAAGCTGTGGTTAGAGATTATATTTAGTGTACGGTAAACATCACCGAATTGAGGTTAAGCATTCAATCAACATATTTGGTGCTCTTTGCCGCAGAGCCACAGCCCGCTGACGGGCAAATAAAATTAACAACAAGGAGAAAAAAATGAAAAAGTTTTTTGCACTGATCGTAACTGCCGTGACACTGCTTTCGATCGCTGCCGCGCCGCTTGCAGGAGCTGCGCCGTTCTTAACGGACCCAAACGGGCTTACCGCCGGCACGCGGGATGCACAGACTCTTGACGAAGCACTGAACGTTGAAGGAGGAGAGCTTACTTTCTTTAACGGAGATTCCGACAACGCACTCGACTGGTCCATTGACATCGATGCAGCAAAATCATCAAACCGCGACTTGGACAGCTCAAAATCAAACGTCTCCACAACCGTTTTTGCGCAAGCAGGGCAGATTCTCGAATTCAGCTATCGAGTTATGTCTCAGCAGGACTGTGACTTCCTGATTTTTTATTCCAACGGTCAGGAAATTGCGCGTTGGTCCGGCATTATGAATTATTATGCTCCGCTCGAAAAGTTTGTCTTCCCCATTCCTTCCTCGGGAGAATACACTTTCAGCTGGGTGTATGAAAAGGACGGCCAATACAGTGAATCCTGGGACACGGCATGGTTGGATGAGGTTCGCGTTTTCGATATGATTCATGTTGAAAGCATCATCGTTGATGAACCCCGTGAAATTCCCGAAAACGGGAAATATAAACTCAAGTACACTGTCCTTCCCGAAAACGCAACCGAAAAGACCGTTACGTTTGCTTCATCGGATCCTTCTGTCGCCGCCGTTTCTGAAGACGGCATGGTTACGGGAGTTTCCGAAGGATGCGCCGAAATAACCGTGACATCCGTTGACGGCGGTATCAGTTCCGCCGTAACTGTAACTGTCACTAACGATGCACGGTTTGCCAATCTTTATGCATACATCCAGTATGATCCGATCGGCGGCAATCAGGATTTCATCGCTCATTTTACCGACCTTGCCCCGGATATTATCGAGCATGTCCTCGACATTCCCGACTGCCCCGCTGTTCGACCGGGCACATCAAGCGCAGCCGTTGCAGGCAATTATGTCTACGGTTATACCAAGCCCGGTATATACAGCGGCGATTTTTATATTATTGATCTTACCACATGGGAGATCACATTCCCTGCCGGCGAGGAAGCAGGCGACTACCTTGTTTACGACATGGCTTATGATCACGAGCGGCAGCGAATGTTTGCAATGGCAACTCATTACGGCAGCGACTTTTGGCTTGTCGAAGTTGATCGCCGCGACGGTTCTATTACTACCATTGCCGAAATGAATACCCTCGGCAAAAACGCATGGGGTTTTACCATCGATTCCGAAGGAAATGCCTACACAATTCTTGCAAGTGATACCGGTTCCTATGACAGGACTGACACCGGCAAATTGGCAAGCGTCAACCTTGAAACAGGCGAATGCTCAATCATCGCCGATACCGGTATTCCGACCTATTTCGCAAACACAATGGAATTCGATCACGACAACCAGTGCATTTACTGGTGCAACTCCCTGTCCAACGGTCTCTATATTCTCGACTATCATACCGGAGAAACTGAGTTTTGCGGAGGGCTTTACAACGGCGGTGATTATATGGCAATGTTCCTCCCGAACGATCTTGAAGTTTCCGATCCCGAGCAGCCGACAGAACCCACTCCGGTGCCTCCTACGGACACTCCGGAACCCACACCCGTACCTCCTACGGACACTCCGGAACCCACACCCGTACCTCCTACGGACACTCCGGAACCCACACCCGTGCCTCCCACGGATGCTCCGGAACCCACACCCGTATCTCCCACGGATGCTCCGGAACCCACACCCGCACCTCCCACGGATGCTCCGGAGCCCACACCCGTACCCGGAACCGGTGCTGTAAGCCTTATCGGTCTCAGCATCGCGGTTATTGCCGCAGGAGCAGGCATTATTACTCTTCGCAAGAAGCGCGAATAATCACAGGCGAAGGACATTGCTTGTGAAAGTGCTCGGTAAAGGCATCATATGAGTTTGGCGGAAGTTTGTTCTTTCGCTCTCATAACATATAAGAAGTCGGCGTGCTTGCATTCCGGCTTCTTTGTGTCTCCGCTGAATTAAAGCGTGCAGCTGTACTACGGCAGCGTCTTCCGAAAAAGCCGCCAAAGTTTTTTCTAAAAAAACACTTCCGATTCATTTTTCCTCTTCCCTTTTGCAGGAAAGTCTGTTATAATGAATATATACGCGGTTTATCTGCGGAATTTCCGCCGAGCATCGCGTATATAATCAAATTTTCCACATGGAGGGTAAATACCATGAAGAAACTGCTTGCAATCATTCTTGCAGCACTGATGCTCGTTCCCATGCTTGCCGCATGTGACCGGAGCGGAACGCAGAAGGGCGACTACAAAGTCGCAATGATCACCGACTACGGCGACATCACCGACCAGTCCTTCAACCAGACCACCTATGAAGCCTGCAAGGAATACTGTGATGCAAACAAAATTGACTTCCAGTACTTCAAACCCGCAGGCGACTCCACCGAAGAGCGCGTTGCAAAAGTTGAAGAAGCCATCGACGGCGGTTACAACATCATCGTTATGCCCGGCTTTGCTTTTGCGGGAACGCTTTATCAGGTTCAGGACAAGGAAGAGTACAAGGATGTTAAGTTCATCGCTCTCGATGTTTCCGAATACGACCTTTTCGACTGCTTCTATAAGCATGACGAAACCGGCGCAAGAGCCGGTCTCATCGACGAAAACAACAAGGAACACATCAGCGAGAACGTATACTGCGCAGTTTACAAAGAAGAACTCTGCGGCTATATGGCAGGTTATGCAGCGGTTAAGCTCGGCTATACCCACCTCGGCTTCCTCGGCGGCATGGCAGTTCCCGCTGTTATCCGCTACGGCTACGGTTTCGTTCAGGGCTGCAACGATGCAGGCAAAGAAATGAACGATGAAATCACCGTTGAATATGTTTACGGCAACAAGTTCGCAGGCACTCCCGAAATCACCGCTTATATGGACACCTGGTATCAGGAAAAGGGCGTTCAGGTTGTGTTCGCATGCGGCGGCGGCATCTACACCTCCGCAACCGAAGCTGCAAAGAAGGCAAACGGCAAGGTTATCGGCGTTGACACCGACCAGGCAGCAACCATCAACAAGCTCGGCACCGAAGGCATGACCGTTACCTCCGCAATGAAGGGTCTCGGCGCAACCGTCAAGGCAACCCTCAAAGACGTTATTGAAAACGGCAATTGGGCTAACTACGGCGGCAAGATCGCAACCCTCGGCCTCGTATCCGGCGACGATCCCGAACTTAACTACGTTCAGATCCCCATGGAATCCACCCAGTGGACGGACAACTTCACAAAGGACGACTATAAAGCCCTTGTAAAGAGCATGTTCGACGGCACCGTTAAAGTATCCGACGATACTTCCGCAATGCCCGCACACAACATCATCGTAAACGAATACGACAACATTATGTAACAATCGGCAGTCATCGCCGTGAACGGAATTCGTTCATCGATTCGGTTCACAAGCGTACGGCAGCATGAAACCCGGCCGGGCAGGCGAAAGCCTGTCCGGTTTTTTATGCTTATTTTGCTCTTTCCCCGTTTCCCTTTCGCATTTTTGTTTGTTTTTCGCATTGAATAAGTGCGCATAGTGTGATATACTTAAAAAAGTCCTGATTAAAATCTTTGCGGGAGGAGAACCTTTTTTATGGAAAACCGAAGCGGCGAAACAAATAATCCTCAAAATTCCGCCGAAAATGCGTTTGATTACGCGGCAGCCGATATAACGAATGAGCTGCCCCGGAGCGATATGCTTCAAGACCCGGCAGGCGAACCGTTTCAATCGACTTTTGAAGAAGGAAAACCGAAAAAGCTTAACTTTTTCAATAAAATCGGGCGCATGGATCCTCAAAAGCGCGCCGTGCTTTTGGTTCGCATATTCATCGTAATTGCTTTTTCCGTGCTGTTCGCTGTGTACTGTGTCAAAAACCGTGCAAATTTCGAAATCGACAGTCTTGCGGTTTCGGCAGTGTCGCTTGCCGTTTTTACCGCAGTGCTCATTGCGGCTGTCCCGCAGATCATCAAAGTTTTCAGCGGGGACGACGCTCAGCTTGCGCCGTCCGGCATCGAAAAGGCAAACGGAAAAACCTTCCTGAAAATCGTTCTTGCCGCATTCGTTCTTCGTGCAGCACTGACAATATTCGGAATGATCGTTTTTTACTGTCTTAATTCTAAGTTTCAGGGCAGTTTGCTCAACCTTTGGCAAACTGCATGGACAAAAGTCAACACGGACGCCCCGCATTACTGCAACATAGCCGAAAACTGGTATGCTTCAACCGGCGAAGACCGCTTGCTTATCGTGTTTTTTCCGATGCTTCCGCTGCTTATGCGCGGGCTCAACCTGTTGACTCACAACAGCTTTGTTTCCGCGCAAATAATCAACACGCTCGCCTCCTGCTCGGCGGCAGGCGTTCTGTATTTCACGCTTCGTCCTCTGCTCGGTGAAAAAAAGGCACGCCTTGCGCCCTTCATCTGGCTGCTGCTGCCCGGCTCGATTTTCCTGAATTCGGGAATGACGGAGCCGCTGTTCATGCTTTTCACCGTGCTTTGCTTCTATGCGCTGCACAAAAAGAAATACCTTGCGGCGGGCATAGCCGCGGCATGTGCCGGATTCACCCGTTCGCCGGGCGTGCTGCTTGCCGTTCCTCTCGCGATTGAGGGCATCGGGTACTGTGTCCGCAGAGCCCGCAGCGGGAAAAAGGTCGGTTCGGCGATTGCGGAAATTGCGCTTTCGCTTGTTATATCGACTTTCGGCACGCTTGCCTATCTTTACATAAACAAGGTCGTCGCGGGCGATTGGTTTATGTTCTCCGTGTACCAAAAATCCAACTGGAGCCAGGGTCTCGGCTTTTTCTTTGATACGGCACGCTACATGTATCAAAGGGCAATCGGTGATTTGAAGGCTGCATTGGGTTCGGGAGCGTTTAACGGAACGAACATCACATCCGTGTTTGTGCTCTTCCTGCCGACGGTCGCACTGATTGTGCTGACTCCGCTGCTGATTCTTCGCCGCGCCCGCAAGCTCCCCGCCGCATACACACTGCATTTTCTCGCCTATTTCGCGCTTGCAATGGGCTGCACGTGGCTGCTTTCCGCAATGCGCTATCTGAGCGTTGTTCCCGCAATTATCGCTGCAATTGCAATGAGCTGCAAGTCGGAAGAAAGAACCGCTGCAATTTTTACAGTCTCTGCGATTGCATATGCCTGCTATATATTCATGTATATGCGCGTGTTGAGCGTGTTTTCAAAACGGGCTGCGGCACCGATTGCCGCGTTAATTTCACAATTTTCCGCGTTTTTCTTTAATTGTCCTGCCTCGGGACGGTTGAAAAAAAGTCCGTATTGGTATAAAATACGATATGGGCAAAATCGTTCGCGGAATCCGCCGCACCTGCGATTTGCCCGCAAAATCAACTTTCGGCGGAAAAAACTTTGTTCGGATACATAAAGCCAAACATTCCGGAGCTTCGGGTCCGCGAAAAAGCGCGCTATGATGCATGGTACTGCGGATTATGCCGCCGTCTCGGGGCGCGGTACGGAACGGCAGCCCGTGCGCTGCTGAGCTTTGACTGCACCTTCCTTGCGCTGCTCGCTGCCTCCGTCAGCGGCGAAGATTCGCCTGAAGATTTGCTGCGCTGCCCGTTCAAGCCCTTCGGCAAAAAGCGGGCAATGCTCGGTTCGCCTTCCGCCGCCCTCGATTTTGCAGCCGATGTCTGCGTTATTCTTTCCGAATTCAAGCTTTCGGACGATATTGCGGACGGGAAGCCGCTGCGAATTGCCGCAAAACTCCCCCTGCTTTGCGCATTCAAAAAAGCACGTTTGCGCCGGCCGGAAGTTTATGCAGCGGTAAAAAAACACATGCGGGAGCTTGCCTCCGTTGAAGCACCTTATCGCGGCAGTCGGGCTTTTCCCCGCCGCAAAGCCGCAAAGAACGATTCAGCGGCGGAACTGCGTTCTCAAACGCTGCGTTCTCAAACGCTGCGTTCGCCGGATCTTCCCGCCAATATTTTCGGGGAAATGCTGCGCGATGTGCTTGCGTCGGCACCCGTTCCCAAAAAGGAAATCCCCGCGCTGAAGGAAACCGGTTTTTTTATCGGAAGGTTCATCTACCTTTGCGATGCATGGGACGATCGCGAAAGCGACAAAAAGCATTCGCTTTTCAACCCGTTCAATATCTGCGGCTGCACCCGCGATGATGCAGAATTTATTATTAATATCTCGATAAATTCTGCAATTTCGGCATATAATTTGTTGAGCACCGGCCGCGACAGGGCGATTCTCGACAACATTCTGTTCCAAGGGCTTTTTGCCGTTTCCGATGCCGTTTTTGCAAAGGAAAAACAGCCGCTGCCGAACGACGGCATTGCGACGGCGGCGCACAAAGCCTGATTTTTTCTGCCTGTATATTAGAAAGGACGAACCCGTGAACCCATATGAGGTGCTCGGCGTTTCGGAAACCGCCACCGATGAGCAGGTCCGTTCCGCCTACATTAAATTAGTTAAAAAATATCACCCCGATCGCTATCAGGACAGTGACCTGAAGGATCTTGCAAACGACAAGCTGAAGCAGGTCAACGAGGCGTATGACACAATAACAAACATGCGCAAAAACGGCTCCGCTTCCCAAAACACTTATTCCGGCAGCGGATTCGGAGGTTATTCGGGCAGCAGCTCCCGCACTTCCTCCGGCGGTTATTCCGGAAATTACGGCAGTGGTTATTCCGGCAATTTTTCGGCTGAATTCGCGCGTGTGCGGCAATGCATAAACACAAGTTCCCTGTATGAAGCGCAGGCAATACTGGACGGCATACCGCTGCACAATGCGGAATGGCATTATCTTTATGGTATTGTCTGTTTCCGCGGCGGCGACTACTCGTCCGCCCGCAATTATCTTGACAGAGCCGTTTCGATGGAACCGGGCAATGCGGAATACCGCCGCGCAAGGGATTCCCTGAACGCACGCAGCACGCGGAGCTACCACGCCTATGACAACGGCGATACGGGAGCAACCGTGAACACGGCATGCAACTGCTGTTCGACTTTGCTTTGTGCGGATTCCTGCTGCGAATGCATGGGCGGAGATCTGATTCCCTGCTGCTGATTTTCTGCTTTTTCAGCCGCTTTTGGAGCTTTGCAATTGCTTTATAAACATGAAAAAAATTTCTGCAACAACAAAACTGACCCTTTCCGCCATGAGCACCGCGCTCAGCGTTGTGTTTCTTTATGCGGCATCCGTCATTCCGACGGCAAAGCTTGCGCTGTGTTTTTTGACATCGCTCATGCCGTGGATACCCCTCAGGGAACGCGGCGGGTTCGTCTACGCATTGTTGAGCTATGCGGCAACGGGCGCGATATGCTTTTTTCTGATTCCGAACAAGCTGTATTTTGCAGCGTACATCCTGTTTTTCGGCTGCTACGGAATGATTAAGCTCGGCATCGACAGCGTTATCCGCGACAAGCTTGTTGCCTTTGCCGCAAAGCTTATTCTTTGCAACGGCCTTGCTGCACTTGTGATATTCGGCGCAGGCAAGCTGTTCAGTCTTGACATAATCGCTCAGCTGCCGAATTATCCGTTGTACATTATTATTCCTGCGATTGAGATTTTCTTTATCGCATACGAACTTGTTTTCACGCTTTGCGTACGCGTTTTTGATGACAGGCTCCGCAACGTTATCATCACCCGCCGCTGAAGCGCCCGACACCGTTTAAACTTAACCCGCAAAAGGAGAAAAACAATGAAAAAAACCTTCCGCAATGTTATAATTTTTGCACTTGCACTCTGTTTCGTGTCTGCTGCGCTGAGCCTTTGCGCCTGCAAAAAAACTCCGCAGACGATCGAAACCGACTATTGCGCCTATTCCGAGATTCCTGCCGATTACACACCCGAACAGGCTGAGGCGGATGGCTGCCTTGTTGTTTACCAAAGCCAAGGAACCATCAAAAATTCAACCGTCATGACCGACTTTGCAAAAACAACAAAAAAGGGCAGCCCCGCACTTCTGCGCGTTGCAACTTACTATGAAAAAGTTGTCACCGGCGGTGAGCCGGAGCTTGTCGTTGTCGATATTGAATACAAGGACGGCATTTATCGCACGCATTACGAACAGGTAACCGAGGACGGCACAAAAGAGGCATTTGACGACAAATATAAATATCTCGTTGCCATTGACCGCGTAAGAGGCACTTCAACGCAGGTTTTCAGCTCCGGCTATATGCTCACAAACGATGAGGATGTTACCTATGCCGACTATGCGTCAAGCTTGTCACGCGATCCCTCCGAATGGATCGATGCCTATATCATCTACCTTCTGACCGCAGTTATGTAAGGTTCAACTGAATTAAAAAACTTTGAAAGGGGTGAATCGAATGCATTTGCAGGAATCCGGTGAAATGTATCTTGAGACCATTCTTGTGCTTTCCCGCAGGTTGAACAAGGTTCGCAGCGTTGACGTTGCGGAAGAAATGGGCTATTCAAAGCCCAGCGTCAGCCGCGCCGTTGGCATATTGAAGAAAAACGGCTATATCATCATGGATGGTTCCGGGCATCTTTATCTCACGGATGAAGGGCGTTCGGTCGCCGAAAAAACATTCGAACGTCACCGCGTTTTAACAAAAGTATTCACAAAGCTCGGTGTTTCCGCCGGAATTGCCGCAGAGGATGCCTGCAAAATCGAGCATGTTATTTCCGATGAAACTTTTGAGGCAATTAAACGCTTTGCCGCCGAACACAGCGATTGACTTTTCGCTTTCGGCACCGCGCCCGACAAATAACCCTTCCGCCGAACGTTTGACGGAAGGGTTTTGTTTGCATTTGTTCACCTTGTTTCGGCATAATCCTGTTCCGGCAAAAGCCCTTTCGGTTCAAACTGCCGCAACTCCAACCGATAGGAAAACCCTTTTTCCGTCGGCTTATACGGCACGAATCCCACCGACTCAAAGCAGCGTTTCGAACAGATGTTCCACGAATAAATCTCCTGAACAAAAAGCTCCGAAATGCCGTTCCGCTTCGCCCTTGCCGCAAGAAAGCTTACAACAGCCCTGCCTATGCCGCGCCCGCGATACTCTGCCTCGCCGATCACAATCGGCATATCCTGCACGGAAAACGTAACATCCCCAACGGGGTGAAACTCACCGTTTTCCTTTGCTTCAATAAAATACAGCTCACCGTGAACGTTCAAATAATCATACATCCTGTGCAGTTTTTCCGAAGTATACGGTTCACGAACGCCGTCAACAAGGAACACGAGTTCCGGGTCCGAATACCATTCAAGTGCAAAATCGCATTCGCCCGCATACCTCCGCAGTCTGAGTTCGGGCGTTATATCAAGAATTCGTTCATCCGCACCGCTTTGCATCATTTTCAAGCCATCCTTCTTGGCTTTCTCTGTTTCATTATACATTCGCCGCCCCGCAAAAGCAAGCAAATCGGGCAAACAGCTTTTGCCGTCCGCCCGATTCTTCTTTTGCCCGATGTTTTATTCAATCGAACATGCCCGTGTCGGTTTATTACCCTAATCCGAAAAATCGACAATCATATTCGAATTATTTGCACCAATCGGAATTGATTGAACCCGTTCGCCTTCGCTGTCCAAAAACATCAGGACAACGCCTGTATATGTGATTTCCGATGCATCGGCAATCTCCTGAGCGATCGGCCGGAACTCGGCAATGATGTTTTCCATATCCGGAGCAAACCTCTGCTGAAACTCAGGATTGGATATTTTCTCGTCAAATCTGAACTCGATCACAAGAGCCGAATTGTCAACATAGCAGGCGGAGCATTGGGCGCCGCTGAAATAGTTTTTGTATTTTTCAATGATTTTTTCGCCGTTTTCCCTGCAATACTTATCGAGATGCGATTTCAGCACCTCTTGTTCGCTCGGGAACTGTTTTTCACAGCCGAAAGCAAAAACCGCAGCAAGAACCATCAAAACCGCCGCCGCAATGCAAAGCAGTCTCTTTTTCATCATGAACCTCCCAATATCAACATATTTGTGTTGTCACATTTGATATTATACCGAAAACATTTACATTCGTCAAGCCTTGTTGAACGTAAATTTTTCATTAATTTACCGTTTCGGAAAAAAGCTGCAAATTTGCACTTGTTTGTGAATATAAAAAAGGGTATAATGCAGACTGGGCGATGCGCAGTGCGCAGCCGCAAAAACAAAAAACAATCGAGCATATATGGGTCTTTTGGAAATCGCACGATATTATGCCGTCCAGAACAGGGACAAAGCCATTAAGTGGGTCATCGGCGGAATCCTTATTTATCTTGCAATCAAAAAGGATATGGAACCCACTCTTCTTTTGCCGATGGGATTCGGCGCGATCATTGTGAACCTGCCGGGTTCCGCAATTGCGGCGGACGGCGGAATCATCCGCATTCTTTACGACTGCGGCATTGCAAACGAATTTTTCCCGCTGGTGCTTTTCATCGGCATCGGTGCAATGATCGACTTCGGCCCCGTGCTGACCAACCCGAAACTTATGCTTTTCGGTGCGGCGGCGCAGTTCGGCATATTTTTCACGCTCTGCATGGCAACCCTCTGCGGGTTCGGGCCGATGGAATCCGCTTCCATTGCGATAATCGGCGCGGCGGACGGCCCGACAAGCATTGTTGTTGCAAACCACCTCGGCATCAGCGCAAACAACCCGGGGCTTTTCAGTGCGATCGTTGTTGCGGCATATTCCTATATGGCTCTTGTTCCGATTATACAGCGACCCGTAATAAAACTTATCACAACCAAGCACGAACGGCTTATCCGTATGGAATACGAACAGCGGGATGTTTCAAAGCTGACCCGGATTCTGTTCCCGATCGTTATCACATTTGTGGTCGGCATCGTTGCGCCGGGCGGTCTGCCGCTCATTGCCTGCCTGATGTTCGGAAATCTGCTTCGCGAATGCGGCGTTCTGAATGCACTTTCCGAAACGGCACAGAAGGTGCTTGCGAACCTTATCACTCTCTTCCTCGGGCTTTCCATTGCAGCCACGATGAGCGCGGACAAATTCCTGCGTCCGCAGACGCTGCTTGTTCTGGGGCTTGGCCTTGTTGCATTCGTGTTTGACACGGTTGGCGGCGTTTTCTTTGCAAAATTCATCAATCTGTTTGCAAAGAAAAAGATAAATCCAATGATCGGTGCGGCAGGCATTTCCGCTTTTCCGATGTCTTCAAGGGTTGTTCACAAGCTTGGGCAGGAAGAGGATAATCAGAATTTTCTGCTTATGCACGCTGTCGGCGCAAACGTTTCCGGTCAGATTGCGTCCGTCATTGCCGGCGGCTTGATTCTCAGCATCTTCGGTTCCATGCTCGGTTGACGGAAAGGAGCGAATATTATGACGTTATTCAGCACAAATTCACTCGTTATGAACGGATTCTTTGATTTCAGCAAGGATGGTTTCGGCTTTGTCGATTCGCTTAAGGTCATGCTGCTCGGGCTTATCATCATCTTTGTTGTTACGGGCGTTTTGATTCTTTGTGTTGCCGCACTCAACAAAATGAGCGCAGGGAGCAAGCGTTCCGCAGACAAAAGGAACGCGGGAAAGAATAAGTAAAATATATTTCCTGTTATCCTTGCAGCATACATCAATTCAATCGGAACAATCTCCCCTTGTTCATGCGAAAAACTCCGCCGTTTATGCGGAGTTTTCATTTTGTTTTTATAATTGCTTTAATAATCTCGGTTTTAATTCGGTGCGGTTTCGCGGCAGGTTCAGCCCGGTGCCGCCCCAATTTCGGCGGATTTAACCGAAACCTCTGCAAGCCTGCCAATCCGCGCTCCTTTATGCAAACTCGAAAACGAGGCAGCCGCGCCGCCCCGTTTTCGAAAGGAGTCATCTGATTATGCAAAAAAAGCACGGAACCCCGCCTCTTTTATCAGCCTTTTGCTTCATCACCGTTTTCGGAGGGTCTCCGGGCCGCACTCGAACCGTGCGACCCGAAAAAACCTCCGTTTTGGGGTTGAATAATGTCGATTTCGGTGATACAATCAATATAGGGTATAACGTAACGTTACAGTCAAGCCCTTTCAAAAAATTTTTTGGACGCGCAATGTTTTCATGCCGAAAACATTCAGCCGCGGAAGGAGCCGCCGTGACAACAAAGGAATTTGCAAAGCTCTGCGGAGTTGAAAAGCGGACGCTGTTCTTTTATGATGAAATCGATTTGCTCAAGCCTGCGCGCATACTGCCCAACGGCTACCGTGAATACGATTTTTCGCAATTGCCGCGCATGGAATCCATCCGCCTGCTGCAATCGGCGGGGCTGAATCTTCGTGAAATCAAATCCATGCTGCTCTGCGAAAGCGGACATAATATCGACATTGTAAACGACTGCCGTCAGCGCGTCATGCAGCAAATGGCGGATATGCAGGCGGGACTTTGCTATATTGAGCGGAGAGTTGCCCTGCGCAAAAGTTATCTTGAGCACGCGCCCGGCGAGATTTTTACGGAAAACACGCCCGCACTGCCAATTTCCGCAATAAACGCCGATAATGTCGGCAGCAATCATTCCCTCGGCATAAGCTACTTCTCCCTCGGTCATTATCTCGGGGTTGAAGAGGATGCCGAAGCCCTTCATCCGCGCCGTTTTTTTAAGCATTGCCGTTCGGAAACCGCCAATGCGTTCCTTCCCGCCGGGCAATATGCCTGCATGTTCCTGCACGAGGCGGACAATGAGCAGATTTTTTATATCTCGCCGTGGGTAAAACGCTTCGTTGAGCTTGCAGAAGCAAAGGGTCTTTCCGTTGAACGCACGGTCTATGTTGAAGATTTGCCCGCGTGGCTGATTGACGAGCCCCGCAGCATGATTTTGCGTTTTGCGGCGCGTATTACGTCTTAGTCTGCAAAATATATTTTTGCGTGTAATATTTAATTTAAAGTAATTTATAAAATGAGGTTATGATCATGAAATCCGAATTCAAAAAGATTGCAATTATCTGTGCGAGCGAGCGTGAGCTTGCTCCGTTTCTTCCGTTGATTGAAAACCCGACAATTTCCGAACGGGCAATGCTGCGCATTCACGAGGGCAGGCTGAACGGGTTTGAAGTCGCGGCGGTTTATTGCGGCGTTTGCAAAGTTAATGCCGCCGCAGCCGCACAAATTATGATAGACTGTTACGGTGCGGACACCGTCATCAGTGCGGGAGCCTCCGGCGGAATGGCGGAAGACCTTCAGCTGTTCGACACCGTTGTTGCAGCCGAAGCCTGCTATCATGATGTTCACGAACGCATTTTGACCGATTATCACCCGTTTATGAAAACACAGTTCTTCCCCGCCTCTTCGGAGCTTGTTTCGGCAGCTAAAGCCGCAGCAAAACCCCTTGCCGAGCGCGGACAGCGGATATTTTTCGGGCGTACCGCAACAGGTGAAGCGTTCATTGCCGACGAGGGACGTGCGGATATTAATTCCCGCCTTGCACCGCTTGCGGTTGATATGGAATCCGCTGCGATTGCTCATGTCTGCTATTTGAACGGCGTTCGCTTCATCGCGGTGCGCTGCATCACGGACACCGCAAAACACAGCGGAGTCGGCACATTTGAAGAAAACTGTTCCCGTGCTTCCGAAATTGCAAAGGATTTTGTTTGCGCAATGCTTAATGAGCTGTAATCAAAAGCTTTAGACCGCACGGGATTCGGAAAAGAGCCTGCTTTTTCGGCAGGCTCTTTAGTCTATGGTGTAGGAGGCATGAAGAAATATATTTTAAAATCAGTTTTTCTCTCTGACTGAGCCGGTGTTCGTTGTGCTCGGCTCGGAACTCGGCTCATCGCTCACCGTCGGCTCATCGCTCACCGTCGGCTCATTGCTCACCGTCGGTGTGTTCGGAGCCGCTGTATTTTTTTGTCCGTTCGGATCGTTCGGAATCGCTGCATCCGCGCCGCCCGCCTCGGCGCTGCAAATTATCATCGCCTGCGCCTCGTTTTTTTCGTTCAATCGAACTGTCACAATGCTGCCGACTGCAAGTTTGTCCGCCGAAACGAATCCCGTGCCGCTCGCAATATATGCACCCTCTGCAACGGTGAACTCAATCGCCGCTTCACCGTTTTCGGTGAAACTTATTTTGCTGCCGCCCGGGTTCATGCCCGAACCGGGATTCCCTTCCGGAGGATTGCCTTCGGGAGGATTGCCTTCGGGAGGATTGCCTTCACTCTGTTTGCCCGTATCGTTCCTATCGTTTGTATTTGTATCTTTCGCGCTGCTGTCGGCCGGTTCGGCGCCGTCATTATCCGAAATTTTACTGTTGTTGTTCGGCGCGGCCGGAGCCGAACCGTCACGGCGGGATCCGTCATTCATTCCGCCGGGAAATTGATTTTCGGTGCTTTCGATCGTCCCCGGCTGCAAAGTGTACTTTCCGTCGGCAATAACGGTGATAATTCCCGAAACCGTCTTTTCCTCGGTTGATTTTGAGTCGCAGCCCGCAAAGCAAAGCATTGAAACCGCCGCAATCACCGCCGCCGTAAAAATGCACAGCACCCGCCGTCCGTGTTTTTTGTGTTCCTTTACCATTCGGTTCATCCTTTCCGTTTCCGTTATTCCTGCGGGAAAGCCCGTTTCGGTGCAAAAGCCGCTCTTCTACGTCCCTGCTAATATTATATTGGTTATTTACAGCATTCGCAAGGCTTAATTTTGTCTATTTCCGCACGAATTGAATTTATCTTGCGGCATTGCCTCATTCTATATGGAAACAGCCTTGATTTTGCTGTATAATGTTTCAAATAAGGCACAATTCCGCCGCGCAGACGGATGCAGCCGCATTGTGCCGTCGGGATGCACCGCCTCCCGCAAAAGCTGAATGCAAAGGTGGAAGTGAAAATGAAGAAACTTTTGATATACATGAAAAAGTTCCGAAAGGAATGCATTCTGGCTCCGCTTTTCAAACTTTTGGAAGCAGCATTTGAGCTTTTTGTGCCGCTCATCGTTGCTGCAATTATTGACAACGGCATTGACGGCAAAAGCAAAAGCTTCATTATTAGTATGGGGCTTTTGCTTCTGGCACTTGCGGCGGTCGGCCTGCTCTGTTCCGTAACGGCACAATTTTTCGCGGCAAAGGCTGCAATCGGCTTCTGCACCGACCTTCGCGCCGCTCTGCTGAAAAAAATCCAAAGTTTTTCCTACACCGTGCTTGATACTCTCGGCGTTTCCGGACTGATAACGCGCATGACAAGCGATATCAACCAGATTCAAACGGGTGTCAACCTTTCTCTGCGCCTGCTTCTGCGCTCCCCGTTTGTTGTTTTCGGTGCAATGATAATGGCGTTCACAATCGACACACGCTGCGCACTCATTTTTGCGGGCGTTATAGTGCTGCTTTGCGCCGTTGTTTTTTCGATCATGCTGGCATCCATCCCAAAATACAGAAAAGTTCAGGCGGAGTTGGACAGCGTGACCGGCACCGTGCGCGAAAACCTTGTGGGCGTTCGTGTTCTGCGTGCCTTTTGCCGCGAGGAAGAGCAGATTCGGACGTTTGACAGTCGAAGCGAAAGGCTTCTCGGTCTTCAAATCAACGCGGGCAAACTCTCCGCGCTGATGAACCCGCTCACACTGATAATTATCAACGCCGCTGTTATAATTCTTTTGCAAAGCGGTGCAATTCGAGTTAATTCCGGCTCTCTGACTCAGGGACAGGTCGTTGCGCTGTATAATCTTATGGCGCAGATTCTTGTTGAACTGATAAAAATGGCCAATTTGTTCATAACCATCACAAAATCCCTCGCCTGTGCTGACAGAGTTGCGGCAGTCATGCAGCTTGACAGCGGCGCGCACGGCGGCAATAAGCTGCCTGCGAACGGTTCGCCCTGCGGAAGTGTGGAATTTAAAAACGTATCGTTCGAATACAAAAACGCCGGAGCGGAAGCTCTGTTCGACATAAGCTTTTTTGCAAAACCCGGGCAGACCGTGGGCATTATCGGCGGCACCGGCAGCGGAAAAAGCACGCTTGTGAACCTTGTTCCGAATTTTTACAGCGCAACAAAGGGGCAGGTGCTTATTGACGGCGTGAATGCGGATGAATACGACCGCGCCGCACTGCTCTCCGCAGTTTCCGTTGTTCCTCAAAAAGCAGTACTTTTCGAGGGCACGATTCGCAGCAACATTTTAATGGGCAACCCGAATGCCTCCGAAGCGGAGCTTTTCGCAGCATTGGAAACCGCTCAGGCGGCGGAAATCGTCCGCACAAAACCGAACGGCATTGATGAACCCGTTTTGCGCGGCGGCAGCAATTTTTCCGGCGGGCAAAAACAAAGGCTGTCCATTGCGCGCGCCCTTGTTCACGGCGGAAGAATTTTGATTCTTGACGACAGTGCATCCGCTCTGGACTTTGCAACGGATGCAAAACTCCGCGCCGCAATTCGAAAGCTTTCCCCCGCGCCGACGACCTTCATCGTGTCCCAACGCGCGGCCTCGGTCATGTTTGCGGATTTCATAATCGTTCTGGATGAAGGGCGCGCCGTCGGACGGGGCACGCATGAAGAGCTTTTGCGCAATTGCGCTGTTTATCGCGAGATTTATGCCTCTCAGTTCCCGGACGAAGCGGCAAAGCTCAGCATTCCGAACAACACACCCGAAGGAGATGCGGCAAAATGAGCAAAAACGGTTTAAACAAAAAAGGAAAATCTGCGCACTCAGAAGAATTACGTTTTACACTCGATTCAGCGGGACGCGGCACCGCTGCGGAGCTTTTGCGCCGGCTGAAACCTTATCGTTTTAAATTCGCGCTTTCACTCGGGCTATCGCTCGTGTATGTGTTTTTAACGCTTCTGATCCCCGTTCTCGCCGGAAAAATTATTGACTGCATCATCGGCGCGGGAAGGGTTGACTTTGCCGAGATCTCACCGTTTTTGCTGAAACTCGGTGCAGCTGCGGCGGGAGCCGCACTTTCTCAATGGCTTGTGAGCCTTTGCAACAACAGCATAACTTACGGCTGCGTTCGCAATATCCGTGCAGAAGCATTCCGCCGCATTCAAAAACTGCCCCTCGCCTATTTCGATTCGCACCCGGCGGGCGAAACCGTGAGCCGTATGCTCAGCGATGCCGATCAGCTTGCGGACGGGCTTTTGATGGGCTTTTCCCAATTGTTCACGGGGATTATGACCATTATCGGCACACTCGTGTTCATGCTCACCGTCAACCCGCTGATAACCCTCGTTGTTGTTGCCGTGACGCCGCTCTCGCTTGCGGTCGCAAGCTTTATTTCCAAGCGAACCTACTCCATGTTCCGCAAACAAAGCGAGACCCGCGGGGAGCAAACTGCACTGATCGATGAATTTATCGGCGAACAAAAGCTCATCCGTGCATTTTCGTACGAAGCCCGCGCAGAAGAACGCTTTAATGCAGTTAACGAGAAGCTGCAAAAGTTTTCCCTCCGCGCCGTATTCTTTTCCTCTCTCACAAATCCGTGTACGCGCTTTGTGAATGCCGTTATCTATGCAGGTGTTGCCGTTTCCGGCGCATTCTCCGTGCTTGCGGGCGGCCTGACCGTCGGCGGACTTTCCGCTTTTTTAAGCTATGCCAACCAATACACAAAGCCGTTCAACGAAATTTCCGGAGTCATTACGGAATTGCAGGGCGCGTTTGCCTGTGCGGCGCGGCTGTTTGAGCTTATCAACACCCCTGCGGAAGTCGATGCCGCCGCTGCGCCGAACCCTGCTCAACGCAATGAAAAGGCTGAAAGCACCGGCAATATCAGCTTCCGCAATGTTTGTTTTTCCTACACGCCCGACACGGAGCTGATCCGCGATTTTTCGCTTGAGGTAAAAAGCGGAATGCGCGTTGCAATCGTCGGCCCGACGGGCTGCGGCAAAACGACGCTTATTAACCTGCTCATGCGTTTCTATGACGTTAACTCAGGTGAAATTCTTATTGACGGAGTGGAAACCCGTTCCATGCCCGCCATGAGCTGCGCAAAAAATTCGGCATGGTTCTTCAGGAAACATGGCTTCAGGCGGGAACCGTTCGGCAAAACATTGCAATGGGCAGGCCGCAGGCAGCGGAAAACGAAATCATCGCCGCCGCAAAGGCCTGTCACGCGCACGGGTTCATAATGCGTCTTCCGAAAGGTTACGACACCGTACTTGACGAAGCGGGCGGCAGCCTTTCCCAAGGGCAAAAGCAGCTCCTCTGCATTGCGCGCGTTATGCTTTTAAATCCCCCGATGCTGATTCTTGACGAGGCTACCTCTTCCATTGATACGCGCACGGAGCTTCTCGTTCAGGATGCTTTTGCAAAGCTTATGCACGGCCGAACAAGCTTTATCGTTGCGCACAGGCTTTCAACCGTTCGCGAGGCGGATATTATCCTTGTTATGCGCAGCGGGCGCATAGTTGAAAGCGGAACTCATGATGAATTGCTCCGCGCCGACGGTTTTTATAAAAAACTTTACGAGAGTCAGTTTGCCCGCTGAAAATGATTGTTCCGCTTTTTTGCTTTTGATATTTTCGCCGCAGGCAGAATCATGTCTGCGGTGATTTTTCTTTTTGGCATTTTAATATCCGTTGAAATATCTCTGTTGTGCATTTGATATATTTTATTAATGCCTTGTTTTTTGTTGTCAAATATCGGGTATATGTGTTATACTGGGAAGGAGCAAGGACAGCGCATTTGATTTTCTCCGCGTAATTTCGTGTTTACCGCCGAACAATCTTTCGGTTGTCCGCTCACGGCATTGTTTTTCCCCCGCTCGACGATTTCATGACAGGAGGTTAAATCTTATGAAATCAAAACGCAAATTTCTCATTCCAGCCCTTGCCGTTGTGCTTACGGCGGCATTGGCAGTCGGCGTGTTCTTCTTTTACAAGGCCTTTAAAAAGCGCATAGACCCGGAAGAGCAAATGATTCACAACACGCAGGAGCGCATTGAATATGCGCAGTCATGTTACAAAGAATTCAGCAAAAACCCGAACAAGACCTATACCGTTCTTGTCTCGCTCGACAGCGTCACGACGGAGGAGTTTACGCAGCTCTTTGCCGACTGCGGCGGCTTCACTCAGGTATACGACTGTATAACCGAAGGCGTTGACGACCCGATGTACGGCGGTTATCTCGACTGTGAAGGCAAAACGGCGGCGCAGCTTGCCGCCGAGTGTTATGCGGACACTTACGACAGCATCTGTTCCGAGTTGGACAGTTATGATCAACAGGCTGCGGAAATTCGGGAGTCTTATATGTATGATGAGACTGTCGAGCCTTTTGTTACGCAGCCCCCTGTTGACACATTCGGCAAGGATATAGACACATCCGATATTAAAGTCCCCGGAAGCTCCTACAGCAGCGATGACACAGACTTCCAGCTGGCAGAAGACTTGGCTGACTTGCAGGAATTCCATGATAACTTTGTCATGCTGAAACAAGCAATGGAGCAAGGCAGGTATCGCATATACGGAGTTAAACTGACTCTGACAGGTGCGCAGGCTCAGGCACTGCTTCAATCGAACAAAGTCCGTTTGGTCGAGAAGCTGACGATTTTTCCTGAAAGCAGCCTCTCTCCGTTGGATCCCTCCGAGGAGAATTGGGATTAAGAATATGACTTTTCATGTTTTTGCGGCAATCTATTGTTTATTGTCGTTCGCACGCAATTGCACTTTTTCCATAGTGCGGCAGTCTGTTTGCGTCTAATGTGAAACCAAAGTGTCCGAATCACCGCAGGCAGAATCATGTCTGCGGTGATTTTTTGAAGCACTTCTTCAATCGGCCTTTGCCGGCAAAACAACGATTCCTTTGCATTCATAAAGAATCGAAATAATCAAAACGGCTCATCCCGTTTGCATTTCGCAATGTGTCGGGGCGAGCCGCTTTTTATGTTTTTTTTCGGATTTTGCCGCTAAGGCTTATTTTGCCTGTTTTGCCCTGCGAACCGCAAGAATTCTCTGCATTTCGTTATAAACGATCATATAGCCCTCGTCAACGCCCATGCCGGGTTTTGCAAGGATCTGAACGGGCTGGGTTGCCATTGCGCACTGGGTGCAAACCTGTGCGGAACGGTCGGTTTCGTTGCAGGTGCCGCCCTGGTATGCGCCGATGCCCTTTTCTTTGCAGTAAAGAACAGCCTCGATCGTGTTGTTGATGCCGCCGAGATCGGGAGTTTTTATCTGAACCATGTGACCCGCTTTGTTGTCGGCAAAGTACTTGATGTCCTCAAGAGTGTTGCACCATTCGTCCGCAACGATCTCAACGTTGATTCCGCGATCGTCAAGTTCCTTGGTGATTGCTGCAAGCGCGCGCATCTGCTTTTCGCGGTCTTCAACATCCATGGGGCCTTCAATGCGGAGATGGAAGGGCTTTGCGGCTTCTTCAAGGCGCGCCATGTAATCGGCCATTGCCTTGTAGTTATCGTTGCCGAATGCAGCACCGATTGTGCCGTATACGTCAATGTGGAAAACCGGGTTGTAATTTTCATCCGTGCGGAGCTGAAGCACGCGGTCACGCAGCCATGCAACATACTGTTCGAGCAGTTCGCCGTGTTCGCCGAGCTTGGTCTTAACGTTGTTGATAAGCGCATGGGGCAGAATCTGTGCGCCCTTGATAATCATTTTATCCGCATTGGTGTAGCGATCGTCACCGGACTGGGTGAAAATATCAATGGGCTTGTCGGAAATGGTGCAGCCGTATTCGTCCGCAACAACTTCGCACATCATTCTGCCGGTGGACCTTGCAACAGCGTCAAGAATCGCCTGAGTCATGCCGTAGCGAATTGCGGTGTGCAGACGTTTGCCGTCAACATGGATGGATTCGACCATTTCGGAAAGTGCGCGGAAATTGTCCGCCTCTTTGCCGACGAGTTCGGGCTTGATATAGTTTTCGATAACGGGAATGAAGTCCTTTGCAAGGAAGAGGGGATCGCGTCCGCCGCAGCCGCTGTACTGAACGGCAGCGCAGTCGCCGTATGCAATCTGGCCGTCCTCAAGAACGAGCATCACGGAGATGGACTCACCGGGCTGACGAACGGAGGTAAAGCCGGGGGTTTTGGGTTCGCCGACGTATGCGGCGCCGTCGCTCTTTGCGCCCGCCTTAATGGCGCGCTGATCGTCAAAATAGAAGCCTGTTCTGCCTGCGGAGCAGATAACATCGATAATTTTCATAAAAGTATCCTTTCAGTTCTTCAAAATTTTATTTCAAAAAAGAAATTTAAGTATTCGGGCGGCACGAAAGCATTCCGCGCCGCCGTGCATTTTCAGCCGAAGCCGATTTGCGTTCGTTTATCTGCGGAGAGCCTGCGGCCTTCCGACAAGACGGCCCTTGCTGATCGCGTAAACATCGTCAATGACCATTTGGAAGGTTGCATTGCGCTTTTCGGCCTTTGCGCGTTCTTCGATTTTTGCGCGATGGAACGCCTTGATATCATCGGTGAAGGGCAGCGCACCCATGTCGAGAATGCGGATCGCACCGTCGTTATCGCGTGCGGGAAGCATTTTGCCCGCATTGTAGCGGGAAGGCGCAAACGGAATATCAAGAACGCCCGCAAGCACAGCGCGAACGGAACCTATCGCGATGTCGCCTTCGCCCAGTTCGAAGCACTTATCGACAATGCAGCGCGTCTCTCTGCGGATAATATCTTTTTCTTCCTCAAGGTTGGCTGCGGTGCAAACCTGGTCGGAAAGCATGCTGATGACCTGCTTTGTGCAGCGCAGACCCTGTGCGTTTGCTTCCATTGTGGGAACGCCCGCCGCCTCGTGCGGAGTTTTGACGATGACTTTTGTTGCCTTTGAGAGTGCAGCGGTTGCACTGCCCCAGGAAATAACGCCGAATGCCTTCGCTTCGTCCTGCGGGAAACCGCCCATCCACTGATGGAAAACCGTGGTTATGATAACATCATCATAGCCGTATTTATGCATGTATTCGTTTGTCAGCTCTTCAAGGGTGCGGATCGCCGCAACATCCTGAACAAGGTTGCCGCATTGGCCGTAGCCGACGGTGATATTGCGAACTCCCTGCTCTGCTGCAAGCAAAGCTTCAATAATCGCAACCGCATGGGATACGCAGGGCGGAACAAGAGTTCCCGTAAGCGGACCGTAGGGTTCACGGTTAATGGAAACACCCGCTTCTTCGTAGATGCCCGTAAGCCTGTCAACATACTGCCAATCGCGGATCGTCTCCTCCATCGGGACGCTCTTTGCATAGGGCAGGTTATAGGAAATGCCGCCGCCTTCATAGCTTGTGAAACCGCCCGCATAGGCAATTTCGGTCAAAAGGCGCGCATCGGGTGTGCCGTGGCGCACCTGAATGGGGGTGTTCAATGCTTCAATGAGCATACGGCAGCCCGCGACGCCGTGATTGACGGCGGGAAAGCCGTTAAGCAGGGAACGGCCGAGCCGCTGGGACTCCTTTATGCCGTTTTCGGCTTCTTCATAGCGGTTCTGACGGGTGTAGCTGTCAATGGTTGTCGGAAGCAGATCGGCTTCGCCGTTATCCTGAAGATAAGTCAACAGCTTGATATGTTCGGGAATCAGCGCAACGCCCGCGCGCGGCTGAATCAAAGTGATACCCTTTTCCTTTGCTTCAACAAGTTTTTTTGAAAAAACTTTGTGAGCGGGCATGGCCTTGTGGTATTCGATGGCTTCTTTAAGATCAACTTCCCTGCCGGTCGGCCACTGCTTGAGCACGTCGGCACGGATCGCGTTGAATTCGTCATCGGGAATGCGCTTGTTTTTGATATTGGGGTTGTTCATTGTTTAAATGCTCCTCTTTTATTGGGAAATCGCCTGAAGGCAGGTTCGGCACCGAACCTGTTTTCGTCAGGCTCTGCATAGTTCTTGTTTCATTATGCTCAACGCCTGTTCCGGATATTTTTCGGAAAGCAGACCCATCGCGGCTATAATGTATTTTCTGTCGACAAGCACATCCGCCCTGAGCGGCCTCAGCGATGTCGGATCTTTTTGGTCATAGAGCGCAAACGACGCGATCTTTGCCGTGTTTGTTGTGTGAATCAGTGAACCGCCCGTGACAACGAGCTTCTGCACTTTACGCAGATCCTTGCCGGTTTGAACATAGGTCGTGCCCATCATTGAATACGCTTCTTCGATGCGGCCCGCATGTCTTGTCACCGCCGTGCGCACCGCCATGCATGCAAGAGCTTCGTCCAACCGTTCGGTTTCATCGTCCGTCGGCAAAAGATCTGTGTTTGCGGCAAACATACTGATGATTTCCTCCGCACGCGCCTCGCTCACGCCTGCAAGCTCTGCAATCGTTTTTATTCCCGCCGCATCCACAATTCCGCGAATGCTGTATCTCATGCCGATATCGCCCTCAACCGTGCGCTTGATATACGGCTCGGGCAAACCCTTGAGCATGGTTCGCGGGTCGGTCGGCATTCCGTTTGCAACGGAATAAACATCCGTTGTTGCGCCGCCGACATCAACGGCAACAAGTTCCCCAAGCCCGCGGGAATTATCCGTTCCCTCCGCAAGCAGCTTCATTGCCGCCATAACTGCGGAAGGCGTCGGCATCATAATGCCGGAAATAAGTTCGCTCGCCTTGGTAAGTCCCTTTGCCTGCACGATTCTTTTAAGGAAAACTTCGCGAATCTCTTTCTGGGTCGGTTCAATGTTAAGCGTGCCGAATTTCGGCATAACATTTTCGCAAATATGCACTTCGCGCCCGTCGAGAATGCGCTCGCACTGCCGCACGGCATTTCGGTTGCCCGCAAGGATGATGGGAAAATCTCCGCCTATATCCGCAAGCACGTGCGCATTATGCAGAATGCAGTCGGTATTGCCGCCGTCCGTGCCGCCGACAAGCAGGAAAATATCCGGATTTATCGCCTTTATCTCGTCCGCATCATCCTCATTGAGCTTGAAGGCGTAGGTCTTCAGCACCTTTGCGCCCGCACCGAGGCTTGCACACTTTGCGGCTTCCGCCGTCAGTTCCGGAACGAGCCCGCTTGCAAGCATACGAAGACCGCCCGCCGCGCTGCTGGCGGCGTAGCGTTCGCAAAAATCAAGTTTTCCGGTCACTTTTTCAAGCTTTGAAAGCGCGTCGGAAAGTCCGTTGTTAATGTCCGACTGAACGGTCGTATAGGCATTTGCCGTGCCCAACAGCCTGCCTTCGTCAACATCCGCCGCAGTGACCTTTGTGTATGTGCTCCCGAAATCGATCAAAAGAACAGGTTTCATGTTTTTTCCCCGCTTTGCAATCGTAATCAGTAAACAATCAGAGCCGCAGGTTATTCCTCAACGTGCAGGTCCTGTTTCAATGCCTCGATATCAACTTCCGGCGGGGTTCCCGGCGGGAAGGAGCGATCGAAGCCCATCTCTTTAAAACGCTTTTCAACCTCGTCAAACGGCTGTTTGCCGATAACGATATTGCCGCCCACATAGAGCAGGATGTTTTCCAAACCTGCCTCATCGCATTTTTCACGCATACCGCGGCAATCCAGCTCACCCTGACCATAGAGTGAGGAGATGACGATTGCATCGGCGTTCGTTTCAATTGCGGCGTTGATGAATTCTTCCTGAGAAACCATAACGCCGAGATTGACAACATTGAAACCCGCATCGGTGAATGCATGATACAGGATCTTGTTGCCGACCGCGTGAACATCGGCGCCGATAACGCCGATAACAAGAGTCTTTTTATCCATCACTGTGACCTCTCATTATTATGATAAAGTGTCCTTACATAACCCAAGCACACAAAGAAACATTGTGTGCCGCATTTTACAGTCGTATAATACATTTTTAAGCGCAAATAGTCAAGTGCATATGCACTGCAAACCCCAATATATTTGATTTAACATTAATAAAACGACTCAACGGACGAGTTAACATAAAGCGCGGCGGGAAATTTTATTCCTGCCGCGCCGTTCGCTTTAGTGCAAAACGTTATTCTTCTTAGGATTTATTATGCCTCCGCCTTGCCCGCCGTGTTCTGCGGTTTTATGCACGGCGGCTGTTCACCGTTAAGTGCCGCTCTCAGAGCCAGCAGAGCATCGAAAACGTCAACCGCTCCGTCGCCGTTAAGATCCGCACGTGCAGCCTGTTCATCGGTGAGGCCCTCCGTTCCTATTGCATAGCGCATAAGCATAAGCGCGTCGTCAATTCCAATCGTGCCGTCGCCGTTAATATCGCCGATAACGGGGGCTTCGGGTTCGAAAACCGCGTGAATAACCGTGTCCTCCTCAACGGTGATTATCTCATCCGTGACAAGCTCTCCGTTGATGAACCAACCCACAAATACCATGCCCTCATGGGTCGGAACGGGTATTTCGCTGACTTCCAAGCTGAAGCCGACACTGACAGGGGTATCAAGCAGCGTTTCTCCCGTGTAATCGTCAATCACCGTCAAATTGCACGTGCGCGGAGCGTAAACCGCCGCAAAAACCATGGGCCGGGTAATCGTTACGGTTTCTTCGGTTATTATGCGTCCGTTGTAATCCCAGCCTGCGAACGCCATTCCCTCGTGAACGGGCGGCGCGGGAAAATCGCTGACTCTCAGCACCGTGCCGTACTCAACATCCTCCATGGTCACAAAAAAGCTGTCAGCTATGGTGTCATAGAATCTCACGGTAAAAGTCTCTTTTCTCAATACCGCCGTAATGACCATATCCTCGTTTACGATAACGGTTCCCGACTCCATCAGCTCGCCGTTTACAAGCCAGCCCACAAACACCATTCCCTCACGATAGGGCGGCATGGGCAGATCCGCAAGGTCAACTTCCGTTCCGGCTCGAACTTCGTAAGTCTCATATGTTTCGCCGGTATCGCTGTCAACAAGCGTGATCGTATGCGTTTCGAACCCGCTGTAAACCGCTGTAACCGTCATGTCCCCCAACACTCTGAGATAGGAGCCTTCAAACAGGGTCCCTTCAACATACCAGCCGACAAAGTCCGCATTCTCATGAACGGGCGGAACGGGGAATTCGTCGCTGTAAAGGCCGTTGTCATAGAGCACGGTTACGGATTGCAGCGTTTCACCGTTGTAACCGTCAACGAACGTGACCGTATAAGGGTGCTGCTCATAGGTAGCGTAGATTATAACGTTTGACACGACCGTAACTTCGTCAAGGAACTCGCCGTAGCCGTACCATCCCTTAAAATCATAGCCTTCATGTTCAATGTGTTCGGGGAAATCTTCCGCCTTGATCACTGTTCCGTAAGGCACAGTATCGGTACGAAGAATGACGTCGGTGTGATCATCCCAGAACTTGACCGTGTACATTTTCGCCTCATAAGCCGCATAGCAGCTTGTATTTTCCGTAACATTGATGCTTCCCGAAACGGCGCTTCCGTCCGCATACTGCCATTCGGCAAAATTGTATCCGACTGCATCGGGAGCTTTCGGAAATTCGGACAAGGGAATTTCCGTGCCGTATTCTGCGGTGCGTGTTCCGATGAGTTCGCCGGTGAGTCCCGAATAAAAGCTTACCGTGTAGACTTCGTTGCTGTATTCTGCGCGGAAAGTCGTATCACCCGTAAGATAGTAACTGCTGCCGAAAAATTCGGAACCGTTAACCGACCAATATTCAAACGTTTTGCCCTCATGCTCCGGCGGCTCGGGAAAAGCCTCTGCCATAACGGTATCTCCGATGGGCATATTCAGAGTTTTCAGCACCTGTTCCGTCGCGCCGTCCACCCATTGCACGGTGCAGGTCGGAACGGTGTACGAAGCAATTATATTTGTGTTGGCTGTTATTGTCAGGCTTCCGGTAACGGTCTCTCCGTTCGGACCCCTCCAATGAGAAAAGTTTTTCCCCGGAATCGTCGGCGGCGTCGGGAAGTCGCTGAGGTTCAATACCGTGTTCTTTGTTACCGTAAAGGATTCAAACGCCGCAGTCTGTCCCTCAACAATGAAGTTCACCGTATAAAGCGGAGGAAAGTACCAGTTCCTGTTGCCCGCAAGTACGGGATGGGTGTATATACCCTCATCCTCATAATAATAAGGATCGTATTCACCGCGGCGGCTCTTCGCATAGTCAAGTGCCTGCCCGATATTGTAGCATTCGGACACGCCCAATCCGCGCATGGAGTTCAAAATATCTTGGAAGATGTAAACATCATATGCAACGGTCACGGTTTCATCATAACCCAAAGCAACGGAAGCACCGTGTGAAGTGAAATAGTTCAGCAGATTGCCGTCCTTGCCGCCGCTGCATGTTGCAAGGTGAACATAGCTGCCCGGCATGGTTGCGGTTGCATAGTGATTCAGATAGAGATAATTCACGGCAATGCCGCCGCCGGCAAGTTCCACAACCCAACCGTTGCTGTAATCGCTTGCCGTGACACCGTTTTCATTGTGAATCGCAATATAGCTCAGCCCGTCATATTCCAAACCGTGCGAGTCAAACATGATCACGCCGTATTTATACATCTCTGTCAAATCGGTAACATCACATTCGTTGCCTCCGTACACGGTCAAAGTTCCGCCCGTGTAGCTGCTGATCACGGGAGCGAAAGTTTCCGAATAGTAAGTGCCGACACCCTCATCAATTCCTAAGTATGGCGCATAAACGGCAACATTCCTGTTTGAGGCCGTGACCGCACCGTCATCCAAAATACCGCGAACCTCTTCCGCAGGGGAAAGCTCGATTTTAACAGGTTCGGAACCTTCTCTGATGCCGTGAACGATATTGTAATCATACACAACGGTCATTCCGGATTTCAGAGTGTAGCCGAAAGTTGTTCCGTTCTGCCGGTTGATGCTCTTGAGTCGTGAATCCCCGTCAAGATATTCGAACAGGCTGTCAACCGTTTCAACAGCGGACAGGTCGGAGTCAAGCTCGCTTTCGAGTTCAAAGAGCTCGCCGTCAATTTCACGACGAACCTTCTGCATACTGCGAAGTTCAGCTGCTGCCGCATAGCTGTCCGCCGCAGCACCGATGGGCAAAAGCCCGATGCAAAGCATCGCTGCAATGAGAATACAGAGTATTCTTCTGAAATTCGTTCCTTTCATAATGCCTCCTGAATGATTTTTTTATATCACGCAATTCGAGTGAACAGCGCTGATATCGTTCACAAGTTCAAGCATCGGATTTCGGAGAATGCGCTGCACTGTTTCCGTCATTCATACCGCGACCGCAGTCGAGTCCGAATCTCCTGTTTGCAAAAACTATTCCTTAGAGTATGATTTAAATAATAATTTAAATTGCGCTCCAATTATTTACATTTTAACACAGTATTCAGAGGCTGTCAACAACATTCGAAAAGTATCCGATTGTTTCTTTTTCTGAAAAAAGGCGGCAAATTAACATTTTTCGGTACGGTTCACAATTTTCTCAAATAAATATAACTTGCGGAAAACTTTGCAGCAAAAAGCACGGCAGGAGAAACCCCGCCGTGCTGCGTTTCACTTTCAGTTTGGAAGCATAAGCTTCAAGTCATAATCGAGTTCTTAATTATTATTGCTGAGCATATCAGCCGCCGCATCCGCAACGTTTTCGTTTGTCAGCCTGTCAATAATTCCGTTTTTGGATTCAAAGCCGCACAACCGGAGCGCGCCGCCCTTCATCATCAGGCCGGTGCTTGCGTTACTGCTGCTTCTCTCATCCGAAAACCCTTCGGCAAGCCCGGTTGCCTTTTGGACCTGTTCAAGCGTCATGTTTTCAAACACAACAAGGCAGTTCTCGGTAACAAACGGCGCAATAGCCTCGCCTGCTTCTTCCGCCTGTTCGCCTGTCAGCACAATGATATCATAATCGCGCTCTTCCGCAGCCTTAACAATTTCGCTGCCCGTGCACTCTCGATCAAACAAAATCCTGTACCGCATTGAATCCATGCGTACGGCAGTGTTTGATTTCACGGCAGCGCAAAGGTAAACAATGCAGCCGATGAGCAAAACGATAACAAAACCGGGAATTACTTTCCAAAGAACAGTTCTCTTTGCAGATTTCTTTTTTTCCACTAAATACATGCCCCCTCTTCGATTTTCGATATACACATAATAGCATACTAACGTTGTGAAGTCAAGCAAAATGCGTGTATATTTTTTTGCATAGTGCCCTTTAAATGATAGTCGAAATGCAAATTAAAACAGGAACAAAAAAAAGAAACAGTCATTTGACTGTTTCTTTGGAATCCGGCAGCTGCCTATCCTCCCATGCCGTCGCCGGCACAGTACTGTCGGTGTAT